>Ga0099824_1010637_pt1 | contig 10740 bp, 5 predicted proteins | sample SiratrowhiteBW_FD_76837 | JGI IMG/M metagenome (GOLD analysis project Ga0099824, IMG submission 76837) | Root nodule microbial communities of legume samples collected from California, USA - Siratro white BW | ecosystem: Host-associated > Plants > Roots > Nodule | place: USA: California... | reverse complement strand
GGGGGGGGTGGGGTGGGGATAACGTCTTCAATGACATTAAGATTATAAATTTATTATTAAGTAGCAGAGTTTTGATATATAAAAACTTCATTAATACTTCTCATTTCTTTTTCTATATTTCACTTGGCATATTTCCTCATGATGGATTGGCCTTGGGTCATTGCCTGTAGAGAATCTACAACAGCCAAATTAAATATTATTTTTGTTGAATGTTACGTACTTTTTTTCTACTTACTAAGTTTTTTATTCTCCTTTTCTTTTTTCCACAGAAATTGGGATATAAAAAAAGATGATGATAAGTTGACACAACAGTTGACTTCATACTTTTATTTAACACTTATATATTATTATTTTATTATTTATATAATAAAATATTATATAAACTGGCAAGGATGAATAGCAGTCTTAAAATAGTTTTACTCTAAAAAAAGGTGAATCTGTGAAAAATGGAAAAGAAAAAATGTCTACTTTTCTTGTTTATATATATATGAAGATTATTCTACCATTAAAATTTCTGGATCTGTAAAAGTACTCTTTAACATTAACTTTTGTGTCCTTAATTTTCTGAGTAACTAACCAAGCTTCGGAATGTCTCTGATTGCGTTGGGGATTGGTGTGTTAGGAAGCATCCTTTCCCAGTAAAGCTCTGGAGGTAAGGCAGCTTGAGCTGTCATCAGTATCACCTACATCCAGTTTTTAAAACATATAATGTACTAAACTTTCTAAATTTTTCCCAAAATAGAAATCAGATGAAATATAAAGTTAGTGTTTAAACTCACATTGAGAGAAAAAAGCAATGGAAGGCAGTGAAACTCCATGGCTGAAGAAGAGTGGTTAGAGATGAGAAGATGACACTGAGACAGAAACCTAATGATACTTATAGGTCTTTAGAGGAAGAGTGACAGGTGAAACTGTCATACACATTTATTATTACGTAAAGTAGCACTATTATTTTTCGCTTACTAAAAAAGTCTAAGAAACAAATCAATTGATTCTAAATTTGGAAACCATGTTTTTTTAAAAAAATTGGACCCCCCTTAGAATAAATTACAGGCTAAATTAAATCTTATGAATGAACTAGTTCTGTAAAATTATTAATTTTACACTTACTTTAATTATAATACTAATTCACCATGTAATTACAGATAAACTTTTAATTTAGTTTATTAAATAAATTAAATTTAAGCAGAAAATATTAATTATTTAATATATTATATTCAAATTCAAGTGAATATACAAATTATTTATTCAATATTAAAATTATAATTGTTAATAATTTATAAAGAGAAATAGTGGTGAATTCTATGCTTTGGTTGTAGTGATTACGATATTTATGATAAAGATTTCAATAATAATAGTATTTATTTAACTATCAAAATAAATAATGATAACAATAATGACTTTTAATAATTACAAAAACGATTAATGTGATAATTAAGATTATTTTAATTTTTTTTATTTAGTGACATTTAAAGATTTGGCAAAGACATAATATTTTAATAATTTTGTAAGTATTTTAATTTAAATGGTATATTTTAATCCAACGTTTTTGAATATTTATAATATTTTTACTTATATTATGTTATATTATATTATGTTATATAAAATAAGGAAAGAATTGAATTGTCATATTTTTTTTAAATCTCAAATATTAACGGATAAGTTTACTTCAAAGTTTGCTTTTTATAAAAAAATTTAAAACAAAGCAATTGAACATGTGAGATAAGTGTTTTTCTTCTTCATTGATTTCTTTTGTTGAGTTTATTTTCTGGAAGATTTATTTACTAACTCACAATCCATTAACTCTAATTTTTGTCATTAAAAGGGATAAATTAACTAGTTCAAGTCAATAAATATATATTAAACCCTAAATAAATCAACTATTTGCTTATTTACTTTAAAGATTCAATAAGTGAACTCCAATCATATATTTCCAATCATATGTTTTAAAGAACATTAACAAAAAAGATTAAATATGGCACAAATAAAGAAAATAAAAAATGAAAAAAATATGAAGAACTACACTACTTATTATGATGATAAATGATAGAAGAAATCATCATGAAAACTCTAATGACTAGACCAGACTTTAAAAGAGAGTATCACACTTTTAATAGATCTTCTAAGCTTCTCACAATTTCTCAATAATTTAGTGTATCTCCTATCTTGTCTTAGTTACATTTACTGATAGATTTTAATAATGGATAATTTGGCAATAAATTCATCGAAAGATTTTATCGAAATTGGTCACAAAATTATTCGTCGATAAATTGATCATCAATTTATCCGGCACTAAAATTTATCGATAATGATATTTTACAGACAAATACATAATAGTAATAATATTACCAATAATAATAATAATAATATTAGTAAAAATAATATTAAATATAATATTAATAATATTATTGATAATATAATGTTAATAATAATAATATAATTAACATTAATATTTACATTAGAAATAATAATAATAATATTGTTAATAATAATATTAGTATTATTAGTAATAATATTAATAATGTTAATGATAATAACAATAATAATAATAATTTTTATGAAATTAATTATTAATATTACTTACTAGAAAAAATCCTTGGATAATTATTTATGAATTTAGATCTTTAAGTAACATATATGTAGGAAAATCTATAGACATTGTCAAATTTATCTATAGATTATGATCTGTATGTAATTTCATATGAATTAGATCCGCAAGTAATGATAAATTTACTTATAAATAAAAATATGTAAATAATAATATGTAATATATATAAAGATAAAAATATGTAAATAATAATATGTAAATATATATATAAAAAGAAGTTGTAATGTCTTTCAATATAAAATATACATTATCTCTTTAATTTATACAACAAAATTAATTTATACAACAAGGACGTTTTTTATTATAAGATTCACTTGCAATAAAGATAAATATGTATGTTTGTAAAAGGACATATTTTAGATAATTGTGGTATATACCAGAGCAACACACTAGAAAGTATCAGAGGATAAAGAGAAAAATGTATTTTCCTAAAATCTTGTACAAGTATGACAGTAAAGGCATGATTTTCCTAAAGACTAATTTATTTACCAACAACCCGTCATCCATGCTAAAAGGTCTTCCTTCTTTATTGCATCCATGTGCATAAGAGATGGTGACCAGAGAGTTATCCACAAATCTTTTTTCGCAGTGTGTTTTATAACCCTTTTCTAATTTCTACAACATATTTCTAAAAGAACATGTATATGTTATGAAACTAGTTAATACTACGCTTCATGTTGCATAAGAATTGTATGAGATAATGCATGTTTAGACAATACATTAGATTCAATCAATTATTTTTTTAGATGATAAAAATATTTTTTTTTAATAGAATGAATAAATAAAATAAAAGGAATACTTAAGGAGTGTTCCAACCCTTGTACAACACATCTTAACCAAGAAGAGTGTCACACAACTATCAACACAAAAAACCAAATAGGACACTCTTCTCAACAAGTCAGACCCAAGATTCTGGGGTTACCTAATAAGAAAACAAAACCAACATCCAAGAAGAGGGACACAAAAAAAGAAGCAGAAATAGGTCCACATACAAAGAAGGGTGGGGGGCAACCAACCATACCTCAAGCCAAAGATTGGAGACACAACACCGGAGAGAGAATCCAATCCGAATAAGAAAAAGATGTTCTCTTCATCTTGTACTTAGCCCACAACCAGCTCTTAAGAAGAGCTAGACTAAAGATCTCATCAGCATCCACAACCCCACCCTTGAAAACCACCTTATTTCTATGGCTCCAAACTTCCAAAACAATAGCAACCCACATCCCTTTCCAGGCTCTATTAACGCTTTGCTTATAGCCTAGTAAACAAAAACTTTGAAAATTGACAAGAGCGGCCTGATGTCTAACACCCACCTTTTCTATCCACCTGTCACACTGATCCCACTATAGGTGTTGATCAGATGATCAGTAGATTCATACTAACTAAACTAAACTCCCCTTCATACTAAGTTAAGTCTAGTGTGAAAAAAATATTGTTTTGCACTAACCAAAACTTTTAGGAACTAAAAGATGAATACATGAATGTTTTGTATGTTATTTATGAAGACCCTAATTACTTTAAGAATGGTATCTGTGTTCTTCTGTTTGAGTACTTTGTCTTTTGTTGTGTGATATGTGACTTTCTATTATGGAAACAAACCTTTAGTTGCCACCATTATACATCTTCTAATAATATATATCATATTTTGTTAATTATTTTTATTAGCTTTGATTTTATACGAAGCATTTTTCTAATGATATATTTCCTTCTATATAAAGATATTGTATTAACATAATTATTGTTGCATTATTTATTAATTTGAGTTTAATTTCAAAACGCAAATATTAATCTTATTTTAGAGTGAACTTTTAAATAAGAATCGAATAATTTGCAAACGGTAGAGTATTGTATGCTAGGTTTTTCATAAGATTGTTTTTTAATATTTTAAAACTTAATCTTAGTTGTTATCATCAAAATAAATAATATAAAGATGGTCTTCTTTACCTAAATTATATTGTACTAAATCGTCTAGATCTTAATATTAGTATTTATTTTCATTTTATTCTTTTAATAGAAAAAATAAGTAACCTTACTTTTTAATTTCTCTCAATTACAGTAAAAATAATTTTGAACAATGAGTAACGTGGTTCTCTTGATTTCTTCATTTATACCACAGATAAACTCTATCCAAGTAACTATGTTTTAAAGGTCAATAACAAAGCTATATATATATATATATATTCGCAATTATGAGAAAACATTTTGAAAGGGATAGTTGGGCAGGGGACCAAGAGCCTGGATCCAGTGTTCAATACCAATGCGATATAAATTCAATTGTCCAGAAAAAATCTGGCAAGAACCGTACTGAATCTTTTCTTGCCATTAAAAGTATTGAAACTATTTATTTAGAAACAAGGGATAGAAGTAGTGCTTTTAACAGCAAAATTTATAATTTTACATCATAAAAAACAAAATACATTCATTTTACAACCTATTCTAATAATACAATAATATATATTACTAATTTATATTAAAAAATAATAAATATTAATAAGAGGTACATTTTCAAAAACACTATGTCATTTCTTTCGTATCAAAAGACCCTACCACATAAAAGATTGTGAACCACTCATTTATGTGGTGTTTGTAGGAAGAAGAATAAGGATGCCATAGAAGGAATTAATATAAAATATATTTTAATATAATATTTTATACTTTTCATTCATTTTTTTTCTCTGTTTATTATATTTATCTTGAACTAAATTAATAATTTCACTTTTTATTCATCTACCACTTCATTCTCTTTCTTTATTTTATCTTCTACTCTATGAATTTCTTTACTTTAAACCAAAAAAATAACTATAAATAAAAAAAAAATAAGAGTAAGGCCAATAGAAAATACTAATAACTAATAATAATTTATGAGAAATAATTTCTCTTTTATACAAATTTGTATTTTATATTATTTATTGAACACTATTTTAATTCAAATTAATATATATATATATATATATATATATATATCAAATATAGAAAATAATAACACAAATATTATGCTTAAATAAATTAATTTAAAATATAAAATAATATAAATATTCAATTTGTCTTATTAAAATATAATACTATTATAAAAATCTGAATAAAGTGTTTCTGTTAATAATAATAATAATAATTATTATTATTATTATTGTAATAATAAATTATTATTATTTTAAAATGTTAATAAAATCAACTTCAATATAAAATAAAGTATTTTAAAAGAGAAATATGTTAATCATTACTTAACCATATGAACAATGACAACTTTTCATTCTCTTGGTTCTTCTTTTTTTCATTTATACAAAAAATAAATCTATCCAAATAATTATTTTCTAACTCTCAATACCAAGAAATCTTTTTATATATTTATTTTAAAAAGTATGAGAAAACATTTTGAAAGGGAAAGTTCGTACATGGGACCAAAAACCTTATCCTTTGAATATCATCAATCTTTTTCATAAATATTTATATAAAAGTATCTACTGATTCAATTTTTAATAGCCATTGGATATAAATTAAATTGTTAAAATAACCAATATTATTTTAATATCAAAAATCAGTACCATATAAAGCATTGAAACCATTTAATCAGAAACAAAATAATAGAAGCAGTGCTTTTAATAGGTTAGTTGAACGTAGTTGAAATGTAATATTCATGTGGAGTAATGAATGAGATATAAAAGCTATAAGTAGAAGAAGTTTTATGTAATTTTTTTTTTAATATGATTTTATGATAATTTTTTATATTGATTTCAATTTATCTATTATAGTGCAAGAAATGGTGATAGACTTGTTAATAATGGAAGAATTTTTATGTTAGTTTTCATTTCACTCTATATAAAAAGTATTCTCTATGTTTCGTCAAACCATCATTAGTAGAGAAAATGTGTTTGTAATTATGAATTAGTAGTTTCCTTTTCTCTGTCTTATTATTGCAAATTCTAATGCTTTCTTTAAATTGAAGGATAAATTGAAAAATGAAAGAAAAACCGAAATGAGATTATTTAAATTAAGAGAAATAGAATAAAAAACAAATGAAAAATTTATTAAAATTTATAAAAAGTTCAGAATAACTTGATTGACATAATAAATTTTTAAAAATTATAAAACAATATTATAAATTAATTTAATTGGATAATAAATTATATTATTATTATTATTATTTTAATGTTATTATTACTATTTTTAATCTTACTAATTTTGTTATTATTTTCTGACTCTTTTTATTTTTATTAATATCTTATTATTAAAACAATAATTGATATTTTCTTATTTTTATTCTATTCTATTATATAATTAATCAAATTATTTTATGTCAAAAAATATAAAGAAAAATAAATTAATAATAAGAATTAATCAAATAAAAATATAATATATAATATTTATAAGAATTAAGACACTCTGCAACTTGTCTGCCACCTGGACCACACTTTGTCACCACTCCCTTATGTGCTAGTACACTTTTACATAGAGGATGGTTTCTCATTTCCTAATTTCTATTTTCATCTTTATAAATGTCACAATGATGAGAAGACAAAATGTTTAATTGAAGTGATTTTACATTGTGAAGATCTTCTTGACATTGATTTTAAATCTAAAGTGATTATGACCTGTAAGGCACATCTTACATTGAGAGTCTCTAACCAAAATAGTTATATATATCAACTAATCAATAAAATTACATTCCCAGTAATTAAACTTATTATGGGATTTAGATGAAATCAAAGTTATAAAAGAAAATTCACTTTCCTAGTGCAATTATAATAAATTACAACGTGACTTGGACTATGGTTATGCATGAAATAGTCATCAAAGTCATTAAATAGTGAGGAATGTTAAAAAATGTCGTCCAAGAGCCAATGTAGTCAATTTGTGCCCATTTAGAACTACTAAAAGTGGTCTTTTGACGGTAGTTCTAGGGTACTTGTTGTAAAAAGTCACAAAACAACGATAATTATAAGTCAAATATCGTGAAAGAGGATGACAAAGGTCATTGAAGATAACTTTTCGATGACACTATGGAGGAGACTTTTTTAAAGATCGTAGTGTGTTCAAAATTATAATAAAATGTTTATATTTTGTGTATTTTTTAGGTTTTGAATTTTTATTGAGTTTTATATTATTTTGTTTTGGATTTTTATTGGATTTTATAAGTGTTTTTATTTATTTTTCTTGTAATCAGAAATTTTTAAATTGTAGTCTTTAAAAGGTTTGTTGAAAGATCTTCATTAATATTTAGGTTCATGCATATAAGATTAACATTATATAATTTTTCTTTTTGTATATTCTTGTATTTAAAAATTGTTTATTTTAGAATTTGAATATTTTTCTTAAAATAAAAATTCTCTCTTAGTTCTTTATTAAAGCTTTTAGTTCTTTGAATTTCTAATTTAAAAATAACAGACTTTTTTTACTTATCAATCCTTTTAATTATGACATCAAGTAGATTGAAAGTTTTTAATCTCAAATCACTTTTACATTATTTTTTATTTTGTCAATTTTTCAGTAAGAAATTGCCAAAACGATGTTACGCGAGGTTAGTATTCATCATTTAATAATTAGAACTTAAAGTAATAAATAACTTTTTCAAAAAATTTGTGGTGCAAATTGAGTGAGGTTTTTTTGTTGTGTGTTCCTTGCTTATGTGTTTCAAATTTTCTTGCTTTAATTTTTCATGAGTTTCAATTTCAATTTTGGTCCAACCGATGAAGTAAGAAATGTGCAAGCAATCAATGATCAGTGAAGGTTTTCTGCAAATGAGATTGCTTGAGTGAAGTGTGGCATGCAACGTTGTTTGGTGCATTCACGTGAAGAAGCTTTTCAGTAAACATATTTTTGGTGAAAACTGCAATCGAAGAAGGTGATCGAAACTTCTATGATGATTTGAACGTGAATCATCATTTTCTTGTTCTGGTGCAATCAACGTATCTTTAGTGAACTTCTTTGCCTTAATTGTTGTGTTAATGATTTAGTGATCGGTACAATTTTGATTGAAAACGTGTGTTAGAAAATCATGGATGGATAATCTAAACCAAGAAGTGAGAGACCAAGTTAAGAAAGCGAGAGGTTGAATGACCGAATTATTAATATATAAAAAAATATATAATGAGAATAATAATATCACGTTTCAAAATTTCAGAATATTATATTAAGTTAAATTTTTATAAGATGTTTATGTTACAATAAAATAAAATTATATTAAAGTGTACATTTTTCTATATAATTATACATTACACGTTTTTATATAATTTTTATATATTTTTGAGAACGATTGGATAAAGATCACTCACGAGGTTGTCATGGCCGTTGGAGGTAAGAAAAGAATAACTACCACTGATTCATCTAAAACCAAAGAAATTTTATGACTTAGAATAAAGGTTAGAGTTGAGTCAGCGATCCCTTAAAAGATACCGAGTTTTTCATAATATTGGCGCTTCAACCATTTTCAGAGAAAAATACAAAAATGTCTGTGATGAGTTATTATTTTTTCTTATTTACATGTCTTTTTGTACTTATTTTGATTAGTGATTTGTGCTTAACTGTCCATTATTTTCTCAATTTCACTGTTTGGGCTTCGTTTACCACAAATTTGTAATTTCATTTAATTCAGATTTTTTTAAGCTAATTTTATTATTATTTTGAGGACAACTTTGAAATTTGATTGGACTTGAAAATTAATTTTGCAATTGAAGAGGAACTGTCATATTATCAGTTTTTATTTTTAGTTTTTACTTTCAGTTTTTATTCGTTGGATCATAATTGAATAAATTTGGGCCCATTAGGTTTAGTGTTGAGTACTTATTTAGGTTGAGCCACCTATTGCAGAGAGGAGGCGAACATTGAAGCATACAGTTCTTTATTCTCCACTTTTGGAATTTAGTTCGTTTTTTCTCTCTGAAAAAACTGGTTCTGTATTTATTTTCTTTTCTTTACAATTACGTTTTGTTTCTATTTCAATTCGATTTTGTTATTTATTTTAATTCAACTTCGTTTCCTATTTTAATTTCATTGCTTTGTGTCAGCACCTAATTTCGTCCGGATAGAAAAAATTAATTTCGAAAAAAATGCATATTTATTTCTAATTAACTTCTAAAAGAGAACTAAAAAAGGTGAAATGAGAGAAGTTATTTAATCAGATTTGAATTTTGTTGTGAAAAAAAATGTGTTTTTATCAAAAAAATATCAAATCAAATCAATCAAAAAAAATTTCATCTTTAAATCCATTATTAGTTTAGATTTATTTATTTATTTTAAAATAAAAACACAAAAAATATAATTTGTTTGTATTTATCCTTTTTTTCTTAAGAAAAAAAAAAGAAAGCATGAATTTTGATAAAATAAGAGATGTTCTTTGGGTCAGCCTTTTTTCTTTTCACACCCCTACTTTTACTTTTATGGGCACCTCCAAATCACTTGATTATCTTCGTACGCTGCTCCACGACCCTCCCTCAGAAAAAAGACTGTTGTGTCTCCTGCAATGAGGGCTGTGCCACTGTGCCAAAGGTGCTGTTTTTTATCCCCTGCAGGAACGATCCTAAGGCTAGTAAAAGAGGAGAATGTCCCCTAATAAGACAAAAAAGGATAATATCACTGGTTTTTAGATATATACGGGCAGCAAGAGGGACCAGGGGAGAGGACTATGACATTCTAATCTGGCTCCTTACTGAAGAAGAGGAGAGGGCACAAGATTGGGGCTCGCTAAAACAAGGACTACAAAAAACATAGCAATCACAACATAGGAGAATACATTCAGGAGAAGGAGAAACAGGTATGGCTTCAAGCTCTGATCCGACTGATGTTGAATGAAATGCCTGCATGCTTGGATCTACTGCCATGTTTTGTTATGTTTGTGTGAATCTCTTTAGTTATTTCATTTTGAAAACATTATTCTTTATGCTTTACCTATTCTTCCTACTCTTTTCCGTTTGTTCGGTTATATCGTCGTCATGGTTTCTGGTGAGGGTTGTTGAACAGCCAAACCCTCATGCTTCACCCACTCCTTCACCTGAGCACACTCTCCAAGCTTCCCCTTTCTATCTGTGGCCTACTGCTCTTGGCAAGAGCAAGCCTTGCTAGCACCATAAACCTTCAGATTCTTCAACCAGCGCCTCCTTGCTAACACTCTCTTCTTCCCTGCCATTTAACAAACCAGC
>Ga0099824_1010635_pt1 | contig 10741 bp, 6 predicted proteins | sample SiratrowhiteBW_FD_76837 | JGI IMG/M metagenome (GOLD analysis project Ga0099824, IMG submission 76837) | Root nodule microbial communities of legume samples collected from California, USA - Siratro white BW | ecosystem: Host-associated > Plants > Roots > Nodule | place: USA: California... | reverse complement strand
AATATATATATATATATATATATATATATATATATATATATATATATATATATATATATATATATATATATATATATACTAATTATTACCGTAAAACATTGCATTGCTTACAATAATTTTTCCTTAAATAATTTGATATAATTAATTCCCCTTAAACACTATTAGATGTTTGAATGCTCTCATGTTAGTAACTAGTATTACAATGTAATGTTATGAAAGAAAATGACACTAAACAATCATATAGGAATATCCGTTGTTATTTCTTTAGGGCTTGTTGGTTTCACTTTTATGTGTTTCTATATAGAAAGAAATTATATCACCTTTTCCTTTTTCATTAGGAGTGTAACTTTAATTTGAGTTGATTTTATACAATTTTTTATTTAATTTAATTAAATTTATATTGAATTTTATTTATTTAATAACTCAACTTAACTCAATACTATTTAGATTGGGTTAGAATAGACATTTAACTCCTTGTATTTAATAAACTGATAAACCCCTATCTTTGTTAAATACACATTAATAAATATACTCATGTATATTTTTGATAAGATGACGCTGGTTTCTTATTTTATTTATCTATTTTTAAAATTTTCTGTATATAAGATATTTTTTAATATTTATACTTAAAGTTTTACTTTGTTAATATTTATACTTTTTTTATTTAATTTTAGTTAATATAATATTTTTAAATAAAATGAGGAAATTGATTTTCATTTCACTAAAAATATAAGAAAGTTGAGTGACATTTATTAAAAAAAATTATAAAGAGGTTGAATATTTTTTTAAAAATTAGATAGAATGTAAATATCATTTTATTATAAATATAAGATAAGCAAATGTTTATTTTAAAACTAGAGGGTAAGTCAGTGTTATTCAATCTAACTTTAAAAAGGTAAATTTAATTTCCCTAATTTTTAAACAGTAATCATTTATTAAAAGGAAAATTTTAAAAATAAATATTTTCAATATTTCTAAAATTATATCATACAAAATATAAAAATATTTTTTACTCTCAACTATTAGACAAATAATTTTTTATTATATATTTATTAGGTCATATTCTTCATGTTTGAAATCTATGAATTATTTATTTAATCTAATTCTAAGTGGGTATTATAATAAAATTCAATTGAATAAATGACAAGCCAACCGAAAAAATATAAAAAATACAATTAGATTGAAGGAGTTTTTGGGTTGGGTTTAACTGTTTACATCCTAATTGCTAATACCGGAATTATATAAAAATAAAATAAAATGATCCATTTATAACTTCACATACACAAATCAAAATGAACTTTATAAACCTTTTTTTTAACTTCCTAAATAAATAACTATTAATTTGCAATATAATTTTGTATTATATATATATATATATATATATATATATATATATATTATGATCATATATAATCTTAGAAAGTTTTAATAATGAAGTTTCTTTAAGGTGAGATTAATTCAAAGTGGGTTTATATATCCTAGTTATTATTATTTGACACAGGATACAATTATATATATCTAATCTATTATTTTCTTGTAATCTTTATTTATACAAAAATACACTCCACTCTCCGAAATCATATAGCGATCTCACACTTTAAAACATTTTTGTATGTGCAATCATATCTGAATTAATTAATTTGAGATCTACTTAATCTTAATCCCACCAATGCTTGAAACCGTGAATTGAAGGAATTGACGTTGATTAATCTTCTCAATTTTCATTATCTCTTTCTTGTCTCATATCCCAAATAAAAAACTGAAATGGATGGGTGTGCGGGTCACATAATTAGGGCTTATTAAAAAAAGATACGGGAAATCGGGAAACATTTTATATATTGTAGTACCTTATATTATTTCAAACATCTTTAGATGTCTCAGTCATTTTGATTTTTTTTATCATATCAAACTGTTACTTATTTCCACGTATTTACAAGTCTTAATTTTTTTAATTATCTAAAAATGAAGTAATTAGTGTTTTTCTCAATTATAATTCTATTTAATAGTTGGTATAATTGAGACAAGTAAGATTTGTAAACATTTAAATATGATTTTTTTACCTCAAATTTGTATCTATTAAATATTTTTTTAATCTATGTTATCATTAACTTTTTTTAATATAGACTAATAAGACCACTACACCTTTGATTAAGCTGAATAAATCTCACCCCAAATTAATCCATGAACTCGGGAATTATATCCAAGCATCTAAAAATATGGAAAAAAAGTAATATTATACACTAATCTCCTCTCTTTTCTTTCTGAGTATTAAAAAAGTTAGGTATCCAATCCAAACTTATCTCCGGCAATATATATATTCAAGTTCTGTTCATTTTATAATTAGAGTTTATAACTTCTAAACTAATAGTTTACTAATTAAATTGCATGCTGACGCCATATGGTTGTGTAGTACAACTGCAACATTCACAACCCTAAAAATTGCAGTACAAGTGCAATACAACTCAGACAGTACCATACATTTATGAACAGCATACAAAGGAGTAATTGACAGAAATAAGGAACATAAACATAATTAACAAAATGAAGACCCTAAAGTCAACGTTCCTCCTTGTGTGCCTCTTGGCCTCCCTCCTCTCTCCAACCAAGGCTCACGGAGGAGGTGGTGATGATTCTGACGGTGGTGATTCCCACAGCGAAGATTTGCATGCCAAGAGTCTGATCCTTGTCAAAATATGGTGTTTGATCATTCTCTTTGTGAGCACTTTCGCTGGCGGGGTGTCTCCCTATTTCTACCGTTGGAACGAGACTTTTCTTCTCTTGGGGACTCAGTTCGCTGCTGGGATTTTCTTGGGAACTTCTCTGATGCACTTCTTGAGCGATTCTAATGAGACCTTCCGAGACCTCACCACAAAATCTTACCCTTTTGCCTTCATGCTCGCCTCAGCTGGCTACCTTCTCACCATGCTTGGTGACTGCGTTGTTGCTTTTGTCATCGGCAATACCAAGAAGGAAGCCAAAGTGTTGGAACTGGAAGGTGGGACAACACCTGAAGATCCTCCTCACCTAGCTGCAAATCACTGCGCAGTGGACTCAACAAACCCTATGTTGTTGAAGACTTCTTCTGTGGGAGACACCATTCTTCTCATCCTTGCACTGTGTTTCCATTCGGTTTTTGAGGGCATTGCAGTTGGAGTTTCAGGTATTCTCTGCCTCACCTTAACAAGTATACTTTCATTTCAAATTATTGCATGTTCTCATGTGGTCTTATAGTTAGTTTCTACATGGTGTAGTTTTCCAGTTTAGAGTTATAAATAAACTTTGATTGTTTATTTCATGAACATTATTTGTGACCAAAATCATCTCAGATCATGTAACAATTTACATAATGATAATCTAGGTTATGTAATGTTTTCACCGTTTGATGTACAGATCTTTAAAAGTACTCATAATACAGGCGATGAAACAACAAACATTAATTTTCTAAAATCAAACAAGTCTTGATATTATCATATTCTTCATTTCCTGGCATATACACATAACAGTTTGATGATTAGTTGTGGGCAAACATTCACATGAAAATCTGCAAAGAAAATAACATATTTGAAGTAGTGTGATTCTAATTCAACTTGTTTAACTAATGTGTAATTAAGGTACGAAAGCGGATGCATGGAGGAACTTATGGACAATATCCTTACACAAGATATTTGCTGCCATAGCAATGGGAATTGCTTTGCTGAGGATGTTACCCAAGAGACCCTTAGTGACAACGGCAGCATATTCTTTCGCCTTTGCTATCTCAAGCCCCATCGGTGTGGGGATTGGCATTGCCATAAACGCCACAACACAAGGACGCACCGCAGATTGGATGTTTGCTGTAACAATGGGTATTGCTTGTGGGGTCTTCATCTATGTTGCCATCAATCATTTAATATCCAAAGGCTTCAAACCGCAGAAAGCAACACGTTTCGACACTCCCTGGTTTAGGTTTCTCGCTGTGCTTTCTGGTGTAGCTGTTATGGCAGTTGTCATGATCTGGGACTGATCATGATCGTCCTTCAGTTCCTGCTTTTGTTTGTTCATAATGTTGTTTCTACGAAATTGTTTGAGTGTGACAACTAAGATGAATCTGTATTATAATATATAGTATTAGTATATATGTTCCCACATTTAATGTTCATTTACTGTTTTAACTCTGAACTTATATAATCTTGTTCCTTTGTATTATATATCATGTAATATAGTTCAGGTTCCATGTTCAATTATCCAATGTGCTTTTAATCTGATTTTAGTCCTTTCTATTAGTTAGCTTTGGATGTGTCTGTGTGTCTCTATATATAATGAAGGTGTTCTTCAATGGATATAGCGCAAACTCTATGTCCGTATTTTCGTTTCTTTTTGTTCAATTTTGACCTTAAGTTTTTTCTTAACCAGATCAATTAACAAGATAAGATTAAATTGGTTTAAAAAAATAGGTGAAAATAGATTGCATCCTTACAATTATGTCAAGGTAGTAATGAATTAAAAAAACAAATCTAAATACCAAAAAAATGTACAGATGAAAAAAAAAATTACTTGGTTTTATAATAATGCAATTTGAGCAATGTTGAATTAATACAATTTTGTATTTATTATAAACTTTAATGTATGTCTTAATTATTTTTAAAATTGATATGAATATATGTGTGTGTGTATATATATATATAAATATTTTGTATTAAAGTTTTAATTATTCGTTTTATCTTTACCACAAAAGAATGATTAACATTAATTGTTAAAAAGAACAAATTTGTGGATTCTTTAAACTTATAGATTATAATAAAAAATAAATAAATTATAATACAAACATAAGAAATGCTTATAAATCTTTTTGTTGATCATACAAAGTAAATAAGTCTTTTAAATATAATAGTTAAAATTTAATTACGATATATGCATGAAATATAAAACTTGATAATCATGCAACGTACGTTATAGGATATATATATCAAACATAGGATATATATATCAAACAAGGAGATGACAAATCGTTAAAATAATTTTAATCAATTAAATTATTCTATTTTAATTTATATGATTACATAGTTATTTATATCAAATATTATTACGATTGAATAATAATAATAATAATAATAGCAAGTTAGTCAAATTAAAAAAATATTTAAATCCTAAACCCTAAATGTTAAATTAAAAAAAATAATTAAATATATTTAAATTCATATAAATATGAAGTATTGGATAATTTTATATTTAAACTAAAATTTTGTAAATATATTCTATAAAACTTTTACCAGTTACTTAAACATATCCAATCAAAATATATTATATAAGGTAACATTTAGTAAAAGTTGTACTTTTGTTTATAATATATATATATATATATATATTACTATAAACCATGGAGAAGAAAAAAGTTGTAGCAGTGAAGCACAAATGCAAATACAGTGATTTAGTGATACAATCGTCATGAGTTACGAAAGGTGGTTAGACAAAAACAAAATCCTAATTATTATAACGGAAAACAAACACAGTTTGACGTCATCGGACAAATTTATTGCTACAGGAGAGAGTTTAGAGCATTCTCCAGTATCTTAATTTTTATTTTATTATTTGATATATTTACATATAATTTTATTTTATCAGTGAAGAATTAATTGACAGAGTAGTTTATTCTCCATGACTCATATAAGGAGTAATAATTAAAAAAAAAAATGTTTCTTTTGGATTTCGTTTCCAGCAATACTTGACAATAATATAACCATTTTGTTTCAATTATAACACTTTATATCTTCAACAAAAATGTCTCATTTCTTTCGTTAAAAATAAGCTCTCTTCTTATTATCTTCTTTCACATTCTTTTATTAACTTCTTGTCTCTACTTTTCTTTCTTCTCACCCTTCTTTTTTGAAAGTTTTTTGTTGGATTGGTATCTGTCTAGAGAGCTTGCTTATTATTGTTCAGTCAATTTCTGTTCATGTAATTCTAAAGAATTTTGAAACTCTTCTAGACTTAACTTTTCAAGATTCTTTGATTATATTATAGTTAGAACTATATGATCAAACTTCGTTTATAAAATAGGCAGTATTTTCTAGATTTCTTGCAACTCAATCATCTGTCCTTTAAGACCTTTCATTGTATTTACCATCATTTGAACACAGATAATATACCCAACCACTATCTCCTTCTATTGAAAAAATTCATGTTGTGATTGGAACATCTGAAGCTTCACTTTCTTGTGGCACCTTTATAAACCTTTCAAGAATTTTAGAGTATTTTTTTATATCTCTATCTGTGCAATCTTCTCAAAGTTTGGGACGTCAAAAGTCGGATGGATGATGAACAATACATTGCAATCCTATTTTCAATCTCCTTATTTCCTGCTCGTTGAGCTTGTGTTCCTCCTACACCAACATATTTGCAACTTTTTCAATAAGATCCCACACCCTTTGAACCTCATGACAACTCCTACCTAGTTATCATAGTTCTTCAAGATTGATAGGAATGGAAGTCATCTTCTTCTTTGCAACCTCAGTCTTTTCAATTCTTACTCTAATACCAATCTTGTTCATGCAACCTCAGGTTCTTCAATTCTTGCTCTAATACCAATCTTGTTCTTGCAACCTCAGTCTCTTCAATTCTTACTCGAGCCACACATACAGACAAGAGAAGAAAAAGACAAAATAAACAGAGAAGAGAGAAAGACAAAGTAAATTTATGAAAATATACAATACGCCTTATATGCACTGTTCTGAATAGTCATATTGAGAATACTTTCGCACTTGTGATTCTATACATTTATAGAGAAAATTGAAACCGAAAATTGATTTACAGTTCAATGTGGAACACCCTGCTCCAAAGTCAAAGGTAAGAGAAATTACACTATATAAGACAATATACAGTCACTTTGTTACAACCTATTTTAATAGTATAATTATATTAATAATTTACATTAAAATATAAAAGAAATATGATTTAAATATTAATATATTGAGTTGCTAAGTGATTGTATTTTTTCTAAGGGGTGTCAAGGTATCATCATCCATCAAGCTTCCAATTGTCCTCGTGGCTTTGGTATCTAGTGTATTCCTCTTAAGTAAAAAATGAAAATGAAAGGGATAGATACGATGCGATTCATGGGAACATACAATTGATGACGGAGCATCTTCGAAAATTTAACTGTATAAAGCCAAACATATTCAAATCGTGTACAGTTTGTAAGGATATACTGGTTACAATATAATAGTTTTACTAACTATATTTTGAGTTAATACATCATGACACCAATCGCTGTGTGTAGTACAACTGCTACACTACAGCATACGCATCCCTCCAAAGGCACTGCAAGTAAACGTAATACAAACTCCATAATTAATGTAATTATTGTACCAAATCATACAAACACACACAATATATATATATACATATATATATATATATACATACATATATATATATACATATATATACATACATATATATACATATATATATATATGTATATGTATATATATAGAAAGCAGCAAGTTCAGATTATTTAGATATCAATATTATAGCAGAGAAGAATAGAATAGTACATACATGGCTTCATCGGTTGCTTCTTTGAAAATGAAGACCCGCATGACGTTCCTCGTTGTGTGTCTCTTAGCCTCCCTTCTCTATCCAATCAAGGCTCAGGGAGGAGGGGGTGATTCTGACAATGAATCTGACAGAAAAGGTTTGCATTCCAGGGGTCTCATAGAGGTGAAACTATGGTGTTTGATCGTCATGCTTGTGAGCACTTTCGCTGGAGGGGTGTCCCCGTACTTCTTCCGCTGGAATGAGACTTTTCTTGTGTTGGGGACTCAGTTCGCTGGTGGGGTTTTCTTGGGAACTTCCTTGATGCATTTCTTGGGCGATTCTGATGAGACTTTTCGAGAGCTCACCACAAAAACTTACCCTTTTGCCTTTATGCTGGCTTCATCTGGGTACCTTCTCACCATGCTCGGTGACTGCGTAGTGGTCTTTGTCAGCAGCAATAGCCAGAGGAAACCCAAAGTGGTGGAACTGGAAGGAGGGACAACACCCCAAGAGGATGACCAAGCCAGAGATCACTGCGCAGTGGAGGCAACAAACCCTATGTTGTTGAAGACTTCTTCAACAGGAGACACCATTCTACTCATCCTTGCACTTTGCTTCCATTCGATTTTTGAGGGCATTGCTGTTGGAGTTGCAGGTTATTTTTCTCTCCTTAAATAATTATAAATATCTTTTTAGAAGATATATATTATATATTCATCTTTAGTATCAAGATGTTGTATAGGTTAATTAATGATCTTAAACTCAGGTACAAAGAGAGAGGCATGGAAGAACTTGTGGACAATATCCTTGCACAAGATATTTGCTGCCATCGCAATGGGAATTGCTTTGCTAAGGATGTTACCTAAGAGACCCTTAGTAACAACGGCAGTGTATTCATTGGCCTTTGCTATCTCAAGCCCCACCGGTGTGGGGATTGGAATTGCCATAGACGCCACAACACAAGGAAGCACCGCAGATTGGATGTTTGCCATAACGATGGGAATTGCTTGTGGGGTGTTCATCTATGTTGCCATCAATCATTTAATAGCCAAAGGCTTCAAACAGAAGGGGACCAGCCGTTTCGACACCCCCTGGTTTAGGTTTCTCGCAGTGTTTTCTGGTGTAGCTGTTATAGCAGTTGTCATGATCTGGGACTGATATATATATACGTATGTTTCAATTCCTGTTTGTATTGTTGCTCTAAGAGATTGTGTGTGACAATTACCATGACCATTATATATAATTAAGAGATAAGGAATCAAGGCTGCAAGAAAATATATAATAGTTTGATGTTATAAGAGAAAACAACCACTTTATAATTCACTTTAATAATAATAATAATATAATATTTATTTTAATGACATAATAATATGTATTAGAATTTTAAGTTAAAAATTCAAATATTATTATTTTAAGTTATTTATATTTGTTTTTTGTGGGTGGCTCTGTTTTTTTAATCATTTGTTTTGTATTAGTTAGCTTCTGGACTCATTGATGGTCCAACATTCTATCCTTAGTTTGGTTTCTGCTAAATAAAGCTGTAATTGTTAGATGGGGAACTTTTTAGAGCTCATGTTGAATTTAAATTGTTTTATGGTAAAATATATTATTTGAGTGAAATACTTTTAAATAAATTAAAATATTAAAATTTATGAGTAATTTATTAATATTAACTTTAATTTTTTATTAAAATTAATAATTTGAAATTTTTTATTGTCTCTTTTATTCTTTATATGTCCCTTTTTTATATTTTTAGGAAAGCTTTGGTTGGAATTGGGTAGCTAGATATTATTTTTTTATTGATATTGAAGGAATTTTGTCTCATTAAAATTTACGATGGTAACTTTTCAATTGTTTCAATAGTGTACATTTGTGTTAGTAGTTTTAAAAATTAGTGAGAATGTTTAAATCTATGAGATACAGAATAATATTAGATTTCATCATCTTACTCTTTTGATTCGTTAGGCTCATTAATTAAAATTTTCCTTTTTCTCATTGGCATTAGTCTTTATCGCAAAATTTATTCTGCAATCTATTAAAACAAACTTTGAGGATATCTCACTCGATCACAATTTCTCGTCAACTTAAGATAAACTTTTATTAAATTGTGCAAAGATCTAAATATGATAGGTAAATAATTCTTCATTCTCAAATAAATAATTTATTAATTGTTTTATCTTAGATAGAATACTGAGAAGAATTTTTTCATTTTTTACAATTTTAACTAGTTCATGGTTAATCAAGTCACAATAAATAATAATCATAAAGATTAAACATTAATAAAAAAGAAAAATATAGAACTACATATAAATGTAATTAAAATATATAAAAGAGTTTGATAATTATATATAACCCTAACAAATAAGAATTTCGAGATACTCATAGTATTAATAACATGAAATTAAAAAAAAAGCTAAAGAAAGAATGAGATAAAAGTCATGAAAAAAGTTCTTCAACGAATATTAGCTTCTTGCTTCCCTCTTTTTCAACCTCGAAAGACCTTGTCATATCTAAGATTTGGACTAGTGGAGAGTATTGTATAAGTGGTTCATTGAGTCAGAATATGAGCTTGTTTAACGAGACATGTAAATAAATTTTTTTATGCTTTCTACCTACAAAACTTGGTGGGTGAGACTTATTTTATGTTGATCAAGATCTGATTCTTAAAAGATATTGCTCTTTGATATATATTTTGGCTAAATAAAGAAAGTCCTAGCTAAACACAAAGTATGTAATAAATCATACTCTTTAAACTAGCATTACTTCCTCCATGTTTCTTTATTATCCAAACTTTTATTTTACACCAATTTCTACTAAAAGAGATTTCAAAATGTTAGATATGTATCAATAAAAATATAGTAAATATATATTTTCTTATAATTGTAAAAGGTAAATATAAAGTTAAGAAATTTTTCTTAATAAATGTTTAAAGAAAATAAAATAAATGAATATTTTACTTAATAAATTAAACATAAAGGACACTTATTATATAAGTGAGATTATAATTTTTTTTATCAACGTGGTTTGGTATTATTTATCAGCTGATTTAATAAGAGTTTTTTTTTTTTTTTTTTTTAATATCATTTTTTCTTTTTGGAAAAAAAAAAATAATTTTTTATTGTGGTTTTTTTTTAGATAAAAAATAAAAAAATTTTTATTTAAATTTATATTTTTTTTTAATATTCAGATTCTATTGTTTTAATTTAGATATTTTTGTTATTTTTTT
>Ga0099824_1010633_pt1 | contig 10744 bp, 6 predicted proteins | sample SiratrowhiteBW_FD_76837 | JGI IMG/M metagenome (GOLD analysis project Ga0099824, IMG submission 76837) | Root nodule microbial communities of legume samples collected from California, USA - Siratro white BW | ecosystem: Host-associated > Plants > Roots > Nodule | place: USA: California... | reverse complement strand
TAATAATATATATATATATATATATATATATATATATATATATATATATATATATATATATATATATATATATATATATATTATTGTAGTAAAATTTTTCACATAGGAGTATCACATAACAATTTAAGATTTAATTTATAAGCAAGTCCAAATTAATTAAAACAATAATTTTTAATGTTACAGATTACAGTTTGTAAAAAAGCACAATAAATTAAGAAGGTCATTACCCAAACGTCCTACAATTAAAAATTAAATATGTAAACTTAAAAAGATCATTAATTCAATAACAAGTTAAATGAAAGAAAATTAAATTAATTTAACCTTACAGTTGAACATTCTGAGATGAAACGTGAAATTATTCGTAGACTTTATGATGTGATGATATAAAATAATAGAGACCCACATGCAATCAAGGATTATAATACTAATTTAATAATGTAATCACTTAAGCAACAAATTCGGAATACCCAGTTATGTGACATTCATTAACATATTTGAAAATAAAAAGTCAGCACCATAGAAACAAACAAACCTGACCAGCCTTTGAGTAGAGTGAAAAAAAGAACATAATAAAAGAAATTAAAAAAAAATGGCAAACCAAACCCGGTCTCCATCAATAAAACGACACCGTAGTTCAGCAGCTGTTCTCGCTTAAGTAACCAGAAAACGACACGCGGTTTATGCTTCAGCTTCACCTTCACTATCCCGCAACTGCACATCAATAAAACCGTTCCTCTCATTCCACTCCCTCGCAAAAATGAACTAAACTCACCTGCGATGTTACCGGAAATTCCACCGGCTCCACCACCGGAAAATTAACAGATCATTCGCCGGAACCGTCACCGTAGCGACAATGTCGTCACCATCACCGCAGAGCTTAAAGCAGAGTGTCTTCGCATGCCTGACCAAACTCTCCGACCGCGACACGCAGTCTCTTGCCGTTGCAGAACTCGAGTCTATCGCTCGGTGTCTCGACGCAGCCACCGTGCCGGCGTTCCTATCGTGCATGTACTCCACTGACGCCTCCGACAAGCCACCGGTCCGCAAGCAATGTGTGCTACTCCTAGGATTCCTCGCGGAGACGCACGGCAACATGCTAGCGCCGTACCTGTCTAAAATTATCAGCAGCGTTGTACGGCGCCTCCGCGACGCGGACTCGTCGGTGCGATCCGCGTGCGTAAGTTCGGTTGCGGCATTGTCGCGGCATGTCAGCAGGCAGCCGTTGCATTTGTTCGTGAAGCCGTTGGCGGAGGCGCTGTTCACGGAGCAGGACCAGAACGCGCAGGCCGGCGCGGCGCTGTGTCTCGCCGCCGCAATCGATGGAGCTCCGGATCCGGACCCGGCCAGGCTGTCGAAGCTCCTGCCGCGTTTCGAAAAGCTTCTGAAGCGCGACGGGTTCAAGGCGAAGCCTGGGCTGTTGACGCTCGTGGGAAGCGTCGTCGCCTCCGGCGGCGCGTCCGGTCACGCGCCGTTGAAGAGCTTGGTTCCGTGCTTGGTTGAGACGTTGAGCAACGACGATTGGGCCACGCGGAAGGCCGCGGCGGAGACTCTCGTGGTGGTTGCCAACGTAGAGAGGGATTTGTTGTCGGAGTTCAAGGCCGAGTGTGTGAGAGTTTTTGAGAATCGACGGTTTGATAAGGTTTGTGCGAGCTGTAAAAGGACTCTATAATTCTTTTTTTTTTTTTTGCGTTGATGTTCATTTATGGTAATTTGAAAGAGAATTGAGAGTCTGTGGTGTTTGTTTAGGTAAAATTAGTTCGGGACGTTATGAATCAGATGTTGGAAGCGTGGAAGCAGATTCCTGATGTTTCGGATGAAGTTACGCCACCTCCTAAATCACAAACTTCTTCTAAAGGTAATTTGATTTTGCAGTTTTGGATTTTAGTGTTAATTGGAGAATCCGTGATAGGGTGAGTATCAGTAACGAAATAGCTGATCATGTTATGCTCGCTGTTGTGTGTTTAAATAGAAAACATGATTAGATGAAAGTAGGGGTAAGGGGGAACCGGGGATGATCAATATACGGTTTTCGATCTTTATATAATCTCAGAATTTTTGTCTCCTATAATTTAGTGCATATTTGAGAGCTAAAATAAGAAACCACATCTCAGATGGCGAAGCTATTACCATTAGCTTCTATGTGAATTTCAGTTGGGACTGGAACCAAACGTGCAACACCATTTGGTTGTATGATTAATTTGTTGTGTTGCATTGTCTTCGAGTGTTTTTCATACCTGTTTTCTTTCTGTTCTCATTATTGGTTCAGAGAATGCAAGTGATGAACGCTATCCCGCTGTCTCTCAAAATTCATGTAGTCCTGGTTCAATGATGGCCAATCTGCGGAAGAAAACTACACCTTTTAGCAGATTCAGTCAAGCAGATAGTTCTTCTGCCAGCAGTGCCAAGAATAGGAGTGCGTCAAGTGGCAACAACAACAAGAGAATGAGTTCGATTGTTTCCCGAAAACTAAATCATAAGAATTTGGACACTCAAGTTGCTGTGGCTGATCAGGGGGATCTTCAGGAGACGGATGGAATTGTTTTGGAAAGGAGCAAAATGGATAAAAGCAGATTTACAAAGCCAGAAATGAAAAGGGCACTGCTATATAGAGGTTCTGACGATAGAATACACAAGTATGGTGGGTCGAAAGCTGGATCTCGTGTGGTTCCATATCATGAAGAAAGTCAAGACTCAGTTCCTGTCAGTGGTGTCTCTAAAGATCTCCGTAGGAGTGACAAAGAGAGTGAAGATTTATCGTTGATCCGTGATCAGCTACATCAGATTGAGAAGCAGCAGTCAAGTCTACTCGATCTTCTGCAGGTTTGTTAGTAATTCTTAACACCGAGTTTCCTCAATAAATTCTTTTATGTGAGCCGCTTAATTCTGCAAATTGTTGGAAGGAAGGCCGATTATAGTGTCATTGTGTTCAAACTTCATCCCTTTTTCTCCTTTTATGTACGCGTAGCATTTGTGCCAATTCTATAATGACAAACATCTCCAACATGCTCCTCCATATTGTCACAGAAATTTATGGGAAGCTCACAAAATGGAATGCGTTCTTTAGAGACTCGTGTGCATGGCCTTGAGTTGGCATTGGATGAGATCTCTTATGATTTGGCTATATCAAGTGGAAGGATGACTAAATCTGATGTTCATGGCAACACATGTTGCATGCTACCTGGAGCAGACTTTTTGAGCTCCAAATTCTGGAGGAAAACACATGGCCGGCATTCGATCCCACGGTTCTCTAGATCAGGTGGCTCTCCAACACTTGCTGTCATGAACTACCAAGCCAACAAGAATGGTGAAACCAAGTTGACGAGCCATAGATTTAGGCCTGATGGAGGCTTCATCACTAATCCACTGGCAGAGATTCATGCAGATTCGAGGAATTTTGCTACGTCGGAGCTAGTTTAAAAGTAAGTTAGCTTTCTAAATGCCTCTAAACAAGGCATGCAACTTTCTCGCTGCTACTGTCGCCATTCATCATGCAATTTTAGATTCTTGAGATGCCAGTTGATGGCACTCTAACTCGTTTACTCTTTTTCCTAATTTCCGTATTGCTTATTTCCTTGCAGATGACTGCATAATCTAGAATGCAAGTTTGATCTTTTGATTCTCTCTCAATATGGAAGGACCCCCTTTACTGGAATTAAAAATCAATCAGAATATCTAAATTTGTGCCCCTCGCGGGTATTCCATCTAGTCTTGTTCCAGGTGAAGAAGGCCTGTGCGGCCTAACCATATATTCAACGTCGCAGCGCAGAATTTCATTTTCATATTCGTGATAAATCTTTGGACAAGAACAGCATGTTGGAGTGAGTTCGCGATTAAATACCACACTATTTTAAATAAGGGTGAATTTGTATATGTACGGAGAAGTGATAGGCTGCATATTTTTTGATTTTATGATTAAGTATTATGTTGCATAATGTCTTCGAGTTATGTTAAAGGTTCTCTACACTGGCATGCACTATCGGCATTTCATCATTAGATAAGAGTGTTCTGTTCTAGTCTATTATTCTTCATGTGTGCCCTCTATTATGCATTTTTGTGTAGCATCTTATTAGAAAGGATCCAACAATAAGATTCTCATGTGCAAACCCCCATCTCCAGCCCTTTCTAGGTTGTCTCTTCGATGGTCCACTACTAACAAATTATTCTACTTGTTTAAAAAACCAAACTTTGTATATACTAACGATTTTTTTAAAAAACAGTTTAATGTGAATTTAGATATGAAAAGATTTAAGTTAAAAGAGCATATTAAGGCAAGTACTTCCTGTTTATCACAAAATATATCTTAAATAGGGATTAATTTCCTAAATATGAAGCCCCTTATTTACATTTATAAATAGATATAAATGTAAAAAAGATAACGCTTTATATCTTGTTTTGTTTATTTATAGAAGGTAAGTTTAGTTCTGCTTAAATCCTACAAAATTAGTTTATAAGTGAAGATTTATACTTATTTATATACTCTATTTTAATTATATTTTTAGATGATCTTACATCACTTCCACTAAAGACATTTTAATGTTGAAATTAGATATTTGTTGTTAATTTAATTACAAAAGTAACATGATACACCTACTAAACCTTTCTAATATAAATTTTATTTTAATTATATCTCTAATATAGTATCTTCAACTTTGTTACAATCATTTCATGGAGCGTTGGGCAAGGAGATGTTAACCAATTCCTATCCAATCATGACTAAACAATCTTTCTTACAAGTTTCAAGCTTTTTGCAAAAAAAAAAAAAAAAAAAAGAAGTCAATCAGCATCCAAACTCCAAGAAAATGTGCCAAGCGTGTGCATTAGAATACCTGTTCTTCAATTAAAAGATGATGACGATATTGCTTCCATGATCGATTACCATGTACAATATCCTTATTTTAATTCAGTGGAACTGCATAACAAGGCAGGAACAAGTGACAATATGCGAATGTTGAAGTTTGTTTCTTCTACTCTACCTGAATCATGATCCTTGCTCCAACCTAAGAAATTATTCTAACAAACCTTTTCATACTTATTACATTGCTTTAGTTATTCTGGTTGCGCCTTTTTGCTTGAATACTTAAAAGAAATAACCACTTAAAAGAAAGGAACTTCAATGATGTTGATGGTGATTATGCGTAAATTCTAATAATTGTGATCTTGAGTTTTTAATTCTTTCATTCGTATGAGAGAATTATCCCTTCACGTAAACTTTCTAACAAAAGTTGCTATGAAGTTCGCCCTATGGGGAACAAAAACCGTCTTAAACCATTACTATTCGACTACAACGTCAGAATTACGAGATTGTGGATTTCTAAATACAACTGACAAGTGCCCTAAATATGACTATAGTAGTAATAGCAAAGTCATTCAAAGAAAGCAGTTACACTAGAAGATATAATGAAACGCTTACTTGTGTGAATGTCAAGTATCTGCTTACATTTTGGTTTGGAAATAGTTCAATAAAAGCCCAATACGCAAGTACACTTGTAACGCTCTCTTTCGTCCATTCAGTAACTACAAATACCATATAAATACGTATACTATAAGATAATATGCGAGTTATAATTTGATTAAATAATCAACTGTTAAAAATTATAAAATCAATATGTAAACATAATTATGAAATGATCACATTCTTAACTGCTAATATTTTAATAAACTTTACTAATTTTACACCTCTCCCTCGGGCATCCAGAAACATTATTCACTTGATATTACTTTTATTCATGACGTATAAATTTGAAATTGAAATAAGTAACACATTTGCTTAAATTCTTAAACTGGAAAGCAAAATAGAATAATATCGGTTAATATCATATTAAAAAAAAATCGAGAGTCATTACCATTCAAATGAATTATAAGTTACAACAGATTTACACAACCCATATGTTCAACAAAATGCATAAAAAAAATTGAAATCCATATGCTGGCAGGTAAAGCTATTACAGGCAGAGTAGATAAACGGTGATTGAAGGAAATATGAGAAACATCTAAAAATGAAATAATAAAACTTCAACTTACTAGGAAAAAAACGTTTCAACAAAACTTAAATCAAGTTTCATTTTATCCTCCTAAGAATCAAATTCCTGTTCAAATAGAATATATAGACATTTTTTTCAATAATATATAACTATCATTAAATAAAAGTACCAGAATTTCGAATGAAAAATCACGTGACTACATATAATCACAGAACTTGATGTAAATTCTTTCCAAAAAAATTACCGCAACAAAATCTAAGAAAGAAAATCACGAGCTTCACACTGAAGACTAAAGGTGTTTTTCATCTCCAGTAAACAATACTGCAAAATGGCCAATCAACATTCTTAACACTAGTGTGTTGGATCTTAATTAAGCTGGTATTAAATAAGTGTTAATCATATAAATATTTAAAAATAAAGTTGTTTCTAAAATTAAGAATAAAAAAAATTATCTTTACACAACTTGTAAATTATTAAAATAAGATTAAAATAAATCTTATTGATATATCATTAGTTATTTTTACAAACTCGCCAAAATAATAAGATGTTTGTTATAAACTCGAATAACTTATAAATAAGCTCTTGTAGACATCCTCTTAATGAATCAAGCTTATTCAAGCTTGACCGCTAAAAGAAAGACTCAAATACGACTCAATTCTGATAAAAAAAAAGACTCGACTATTTAACCAAACAACTGAGATTCACTCAATTCGAACTTGTTTATGACTTTACTTTCGATTCTTTTACTAATTTTTACTTAAATAACTTTTTACTTATTGATTTAGTATTTGACAAATATCTCCATGCTAAAAAGTTAAGTAAAACTATAAAAAAATATAACTTTAAATTAACAAAAATAGCTTAAGATTGGAGAAGAAATCTTTTTTTATGTAAATAGAGGACTTCTTTCAAGAAAGTGTAGATAAACTTATTTAGAATCCAACTCTTACAAAATAACATTAAAAAAATTGTATATACATATCTTAGATGACAATAAACATTAAATAAGGTTTCGAATAAAAATAATGAATAAAAATACAGCTATCTAAGTGACATTATATACATTCAAATCGAATTAAGTGAGAACCATTATTAATTTATTACTGTATGATATGAAAAGTATAAATATAAGTTATACAACAATATATAAATTATCAAAATTAAAAATTAGTTAGTTAAATAATCATTTCAAAATTCATATGTATTTTTCCCTCAATCTTGACCATTCATTCACATATGACCTAATAGATCTAACAGACTATAATTGCACTTCTTATATATGTATGTGATGCGTTTGTCTTTCTATATATGTATGCGAGAGTTATACAAAGATAAAATCTACAAAATTTAGATGAGACTCATTTAAACTATCAAGCCTAATTATATGCTTTATTTGTTTATAATGAGTATTAATTGAGATGAACTCAAATAATTCACCAACATCTAAGGTGATTTACACCCGACTCAATATAACTCCCTTATCTACCACCGTATGTCGTCGTATATGACCATAAGTAGATTCCAGGAAATCTTCAGACACAATTAACATGTAAACAAATAATTATGTATAAACATAATCTATCAAAAACGATTATCTGTCTTTGTTAATTAAGCGGGTAATTACTAATCATTTGCCACTCAATTATTGGTCAATTAAGTGAAATAATATAAGAAAGAAACTCACATACGTTTCTACACAACATGATTTGAAATTTAAGAAGGTATGCTTATAAGATCAAATCACGGTGCCTGCTCATCAGCATCCTGTTTGACAAGTTTCTGCAGAAAAGCACCAAAGTGACCACCATTAGGCAAAGTGGTAAAGATATATCTGCTTGAGTACAATAATTGCCAGCATAACAAAATCCATGATATCAATCCAACACAGAAATTAAAATTAAAATTAAAACAACATATTGCCAGCATTCAATGACACTAGATTCCAAATTTCAACCAAAATAATCATTAACCAATGCATTGCAGAGACAAATGTGAAAGACCGAATAATCAGAACAGACAACATCATCATATAATACGAAGCAACAAAATAAATTACGCCCCTCACTATCCTCAAAAAGCTACAGAATACATCTCAGAATTTGAAGAAACGAGAATTGCACGAAACAGGAACGATCGAGGAAAAGCGAACACAAAACGATGCTAGATTATAGGCAGCAGAGGAAAGGTTAATTGATTGGCCATAACAATCGATTGAATCGAAAGGCATAATCATAATTCACAGTCACAAACCACAAAACCTAGATCGGTCGAAGCAAGTAATGCAAAATATCGATTCTAAATAAGCAAAATAACAAGAAGAAGATAAAGAAAAATAGTAGAGAGAGGCGTACGGTTTGAGCATTGTGCCAAGAGAGGCCTCTGTAAACGTTGACGGAAAAGGTTGCAGTGAGGTAAATGGTGGCGAATCCGAGAGTGGCGGTGAAAGCCTTGAAAGCATAATCCCCAACCTTACCTGCTATTCCCATTCTAACCCAATTCCACTAACTAGGGTTTACTCAGTTCCCCCACTATTATCTGCTTCTTCTATTTCTAATACAAATCTTTCTAGACATAAATAATATTTTTATAATTATTAATAAAGATGCTTTTAAAATCAAAATTCCTATTGACATGTTTAATCTGTCTTTTTAGACCATAAATATTAGTTTAGTTTAAAAAATATTTTTAAATATTTAGGAATAAGTACTTCTTTAAAATAAAGTAATTCAAATGGCTTCTAATAGTAGTCTTTAAAATAGCCATATTTATTTATTCTCGTGCTGATAGAACGAATCATAAATATTTTTAACTTTTATTCTAATAATTGATATTTTAATACCTAAAGTTTATTATAATATTTATATTTAAGGAGGACTCGTAAATACTCTTTCTAAAATTTTATTATATGTGATTTTAAATGTTTTAATCCCTCTAAAAATATGCAAAAATATAAAATAATGAAAACTAACCCTTTAAATAATATTTAGTTAATCATTTAGTTGAGGTAGATGCTACTTATTGTTTTAATTCTTATAAATATGTACAAAGATAGATGTCTCCTACTTTTACTTTTTATATTGGCCCAAACACGTCTACTCTACCCTATATGTATTTACATTTTTTTTAATTTAAATAATATAATTTACTATATATCTATATATATATATATATATATATATATATATATATATATAATTTTTAAAAAAATCCAAAAGCTTAAAAAAATATTTTTTATTATTTAAAATAAAAAGTTAGACATTTATATTTAAGAACAATAGTTACAAAAGAAAAATGTTTCCTTTTATAAATGACAAAATTATCAAATAAAAAATTGATAAAGATAGTTACAAAAAATGTATCTTTATATATAATAGAATAAATTTTTATTTGGCGAATTTATTTTAATAGAAACTGAAGCCTAATAAATTATTTAAATATAAATATTTAAATGAAGTGAATGTAAACACTAAATGATTGATTAAACATTTGAATAACATCCTCTTTTATTATACTCCACATAAATGTTTAAATGATTCGCAACTACATTTAACGTTTTCAACAATATTCTTTGTATACAATTTTATTGTTATCATATTTTATGTAATTGTTTTTTTTAATAAATCTTAAAAGATAAATAACATGAGAAATAAATAACACCTCAAAAGAGAAAGCTGAGAGGGGAGAATAAATGGAGAAAAAGGTAGGACTAAAAGAGATAGAGACACTCAGCTCATTTCTTGAATTGTAAATTTAAAATTTTATTACATGATATAAATGATTAAATTATTTACGTGTTATAAACTTAGTAGATTAAGTATATCACTCAATTATTTTGTTGTTCTGACTAGGAAGTACGTAAAATAATAGGAACTTCAACATTATCAAGCCATTCCAATTCTTGTGCAGTAGCACTACCCCTATATAGTCTTCCAAAAAGTCATATTTACCCGTATAATAGTATAAAGTGACACTAGATTGGACTTTAAGACGATGAATACTAATTAATTTATCAATTACAAAAGTATCACTCTAACTTTTAAAAGTAACATCATACTAGTTATAAATTAACGAAACAGTTTGTGAATTGTTATAAACTTCGTATGTTAATTCCTACGGATAAAAGAATTAACTTAGTTCCTAAATAATAAAAAGAAAAAAATTAATATGACCAGCATTTAATTCAACAAGTTTAGCAAACACAATATCTTCTATTTCAATTTTAAAAATTAAACTCTTAAAAATTCGACATTGAGTATAAATAAAATCCTTTTATACTATATAAATGGATGTATAATTAGTAAGATTAAAAATAGGTTTATCAAATATTGTAACAACTCTAACTAACTCTTGTGTCATTTTTAAATTTAACTTAACTTTATCAAATTGACTTTTAAAATAAAATTTATATTTATTAAAAATAATTTTATCTCTAGTTGACATAAATTTAAAATATACCTCTTTACAACTCAATTTATATATAAAACTAAATATTTAAAAATAGTTTAACAAGGGATAGTACGAAAGATTCATCAAATTTATTTTGATACTACTTTAAAAAATAAATTTTAAATTTAATTTAATTTTACAAAATTAACTTGTAAAAGAAAATTATATATATCTATATACTATGTAATGGTTTTATAGCAAAAAGAGATATTTGGAATATAAAAAAAAAAAAAAAAAAAAAAAACACTTGTAAGAGTCACCAAAAGTGAGAAAAAAAATAAAAACACCCTCCTCACCCTAGTTATAGATACGCTTTT
>Ga0099824_1010632_pt1 | contig 10745 bp, 6 predicted proteins | sample SiratrowhiteBW_FD_76837 | JGI IMG/M metagenome (GOLD analysis project Ga0099824, IMG submission 76837) | Root nodule microbial communities of legume samples collected from California, USA - Siratro white BW | ecosystem: Host-associated > Plants > Roots > Nodule | place: USA: California... | reverse complement strand
CAAAGCATTTTGTCCGATATTCTTTCCGCTTAAAACATAATTCGTTTTATTAACCACAAGATTAATATCTAATTTTGGCTCTAAATACAAACGAATTAATTGGTTTCTGCTTTTAAATTGTCCATAGTCAACATAATAAAAGCCAGCAGCTGAAACTGGTGTCATAAAGCCAAATTCCCCCAGTGAATTGACTTTTGCGGTAGCAGCAACGACTGGCTTTCCTTCTTCGACATTGTAAAGTGTTACCTCTTTTGCTTTGAAATCTGGAATCGCAATTGTTCCTCTGATTACTGCGTATTCTGAAAGATTGGCAGCAAAACTCATTTGAATCGTGATGAAGGTTAAAATGAAATAGAAAATGTGTTTTTTCATATTTTTGTGTTTTTTTTGGTTGATAGCTTAAATTGAAATTCGCATAGACTGATCACCTTGTTCAATAATGAAGTCTTTGCTTTCTTTTATTTCTTTTAATTGTTTCAGATTTTCAGGCTTCAATAAATCTTTTGCCTCAAAATCATTAATCTGTGTGACTTTTGCACCAATTTTGACTTTTTTCAAATCTTCATTTTCCCGATCTATAATTCTCTTTACCAAAAGATTTTGGTTTTCATCAAAATCTAAATCAAGTCCACTTAAATAGAAAGAAGACATTTTTTTGAAATTCTTATTCGGTTCCAAATACACCGTTTTATGCAAAAGATCAATGGTAAAATTGAAACGTTTTATTAAATCAATTCCGAGTGATCCATCGGCGAAAGCCCAGCTTTTATTCGCTTCGTCATATTCCTGCAAGGCAATTGTTACGTTTGGAAAATTGCTTCCGTTGATTGCAACATTTGGAATGGCGCCGCCGACAATTTTGGTTTGTTTTCCTAAACTGAAATTGACAGAGTTGTATTCGGTTTTTAGACTTGCTTCGAGATTGTTTTTATGATTGAAAGGTCCGTAAGCTATAAGATCGTAACCTGCTCCAGTATCAAAAGTGAAACTGCCTTCGACTGTTTTTTTATCCTCAAAAGTCAGATTCATTTTTACTACCGGAAGTCCCGATTTATAATCGAAAACCAGTGGTTTTGCTTTTCCCCAATACTTGAAATTTCCAAAATTGTACAAGTCAATCGTCATCGTATCAAAATTGACCGATGTGATATAATTTCTAAGCAGGTTTGCACCGAATAATCCGTCGTAAATACCGTTTTTCGGAAAAATAACCAAACCTTGATTTTTAAGAACTTGATCGCCAATGTAAATGGTGTTATCCGCAGAATACTGCACTTGCTGACTTCCACCAACTACAGACGCCGATTTGCTTTTGGTAACGATAACTCCAGCTTTGTATGCGCTGTCTGGATTGAGCGCCATTCCGTCTGCACCCGTGTCAAAAAGCATTAAAAATTCACGATCAGCTTTGTTCAGTTTTATTTTAATGGCGATTCCGTTCTCGATAATTTCAAATGGAATACTTGCTACTTGTTTTACTTGCGCATGTCTGTCAACTTTGTATAAGGAATCGAAAAAAGTCACGTACAGCATTTTATTTTCTGAATTGAAAACAATTTGAGACGGCTTTTTTTCTTTTCCTTTAAAACAAAAATCTACCAAGACAAAAGTTTCGTTTTTAATCGCCACGGATTTTCCAACTTGAATTGAATCTAAAGCCGGAAATGCTTTGAAAATTCCGTTCAAATAAAATTCGTTTGAAGAAGAATCTCCAACGCCAACAGTAAATTGCGGCGCCAGAAGATCTTTCATTTCAGCATAACTTTTGTTCTGAAAAGCTTTTTCGAAAGTTTTAATAGATTTCTGAATGCTGTTTTGAGCATAAACCGTACAGCTAAAAATCAATATTACAAAGAATACTATCTTTTTCATTTCGATTACTTGTGTGAAGCCGAAGGATTAACTACCACTTTTTCTACTCCAAAATCTTTTAATAAAATGCCTTCATATTTTGTGTACTCTTCTGTTGAATAAAATGGTTTCATTTCTTCTATAAGCTTTTTGAAAGAAGCTAAATCATTCGTTTTTTCAAACTCTTTTTTCTTGCGTTGCAAAACATTGAATATGTGAGTATTTACACTTGATGAGCCATAGTCTTTATAAAGTTCTTTTGCATTTTTTAAATAAAAATCATCGTATTGGCGACCAATTCTTAAACCTGTAATAATTACAAAAGGAACTTCTGCCATTAAGGAAGGCTGTGCTTTTAAGTAAGTATCGACAGTTTCAAAAGGCACATTTCTTTTGTTTGCCATATAAGCTTGTTTATAAAAATCAGGATAATCATTTTCATTGATTTCAGGACTATACTTTTTGAAAATCCCTTTTTTAGCCGCTTCTTTTGCGTTTTGAAGTAAAGCTGTAAGCTGCTCTATACTTTGAAATCCAGATTCGATATCAATAATTTTCCCTTCAGAATTCATCAATAAAAAAGTTGGAAATCCGGTAACGCCATATTTCATGCATAGCTTTTTACCGATTTCTTCTTTCAAAATATCTGATTTGAAAGTGACAAAATCAGCGTTTAAAAGTGCTGTTACTTTTGGATCAGGAAACACTTCTTTATCCATTTGCGCGCATGGCATACAGCCTGTAAAATACAAATCGACAAAAATTAATTTTTTCTCTGTTTGCGCTTGTTTTTTAGCTTGTTCCCAACTTTCTTGAGTGGATTGTGCTTGTAATTCAAGGGCAAAAGAAGGACAGGCAAGCAGCAAAACTGCGCTTGCGATTTTAAAAAAACGTTTCATAAAATGTGGGTTATTCAGCCGAATGAATTTTAAAAATTCATTCGGCTTTGGAGTTATCAATATTTAATTATCTAGCACGGTATGCAACATCAACAATTTTACACAATCCTGAATAACTATAATCAAGTACCAAATCTCCATTTACAGGAGGAACAGTAAATAATTCTAGTTTTCCTACTGAACCATTGTAACTTCCAACAATTAATTTTTTATTGTATAATTTATTGGCTCTTGCATTACAATCCAGATAAGTGATTTCTTCACTTCCTTTGTCCAGCATCAATTTTGCAGACTGAGTTCCATTATCATACTCATATAGTTTTCCTCCAACTGCATAAAACAAATAACCAGAATCTGGACTTACAGCAAATTTGGTCGCTTTATCAAAATCTGGAGCATTCAAGATTTCTTTATAATACGTTTGCGCAAAAGCTTTATTAAATCTCAACAAATGAAATTTACCTGTTGTAATATTTCTTAAGACCGCAAAATTTTCATAAGAATTGTAAGCTGACGTAGTCATAAACACTAGATCGCAATTGGTATTGTTCCAATCCAAAACAGTTGGAGAACCAACAACTGGAGGCATTATAGAACAATTTCCTTTTACTACATTCATACGAACAAAACGACGCAAATCTTTATCAAATAAAACTGGAGGACCACCGTATCCCTGATTCTCCGCTATAAAAGGCGCTGCATAAAAAGGTTTTGTTTCTGTATCCAAGATATTGTTTGGCAAACCATATCTAACTTGCTGCACTTTTATGTAACTATACACATTTCCTTTGCTGTAAATAATGTTTTCTGCAGGGCCAGCAGATTTCATAAAATCAACACCAAAATTGGTATCAAAAGCACCACCAACACTTTCGTAAGCAATATTTTGAGATTGTGTCCAAGCAAAAGAGTCTGGTTCTAATCTTGCTGTACCAGTTTCTGTAGAGGTTACATAAATTCCATAGGCAGTAGAAGTGGCAAGGGCTGAGCCAAAACATTCTACATCGACAGCTTTACCACTTAATTTTAGAGCTGAACCTGCAGCGTCTAAAACATCTGTAATAACACGTGTTGTTCCGTTTGGTATTATAGAAACCATATCTAATCTTGCTTTTCCATCAACATCACCTACCACAAGCCAGCCTTCATAAATAGCCGAAACTACATTCAATGTAAAATAGTCCTGTTTCTTTGTAACCCCAGTAACTTTGTCAGTAATTAAAAACTCCGTTTGCCAAGTAACTCCAGTAACTTTATCTGTAATGAGGTAATAAATCTTGTACTGACCAGGAGACAATTTTATTGCGGCATCAAAATCTTTTGTTGTGCCGATAACAGTTCTAGTCCCCTTTAACGCAACCCATTCAAATGTATAGCGATTAGGATCAGTCCCATCATCTTTGGTAGGATTTAAATTTGGAGATATTTTAAAACTTTCTCCAGTATAAACAGTATACTCATTATCGATACCTGTTACATTTAAGGTATTAATATCAGTATAATTGTAATTCCCTTCATCGCTTACGCAACTGCTCGCTAAGATCAACAGGAGCATCACAGCGATTTTAATTTGTATCTTTTTTATCATTTTTATACGTTTTATAATGAAATGAATTTGATAATTTATGGAAGGAACATTTCTGTGCCGTCTTCTTCATAAATAGTATTTCCAGATTTCTTCTGATCGGCTAAGTAACGTTTCATAAAATTTTGATAATATGTTACATCTGGCACCGTTAGTCCTGGAGAGCCAAGTTTCTGTGCAAACATTTCTGGATTTAGACTCATTAGTTCACACATTAAAAAGAATTTCTTAGCAGTAAAAACACCCAAATAAGCGGCAAACCATCCTGGAGGTTGTGTTAACTTGTCATCGAAAGTTATTTTACATCGAATAAAACTCATGGTTTTTCCCGTAATAGAATTCACCACTTTTGTCTGCATTTTTGTGGTAAACCATTCATTTTCTTCAAGATTTAAAACCAATGTATATTGATTGGTTTTCATATCTGGAGTTCTAAAAAAAGCAACATCTACTGTATCGACATGTTTTCCTGCATGAAGGTAAATTTCTTTAGGAAGAGAGAAATGAGTTCCTTCAATCGCTGTGCTCGATGGATCTACAGTAAGTTTTACTTTTCTGTCAACATCACTTAGGTTTCCTTGAACCCTAATCGGAATTTTGAAAATTCTTCCCGTTATAGCTGGCCTATCTAAACTGAAACTAAATCCTGTACTATCACGAACAGGCTCACTAATCCCATTTGGAGCATATAAAGCATTAGAAAAATAAATATTATCGGTGTCTTGGTATGTTTCAATTTCTTCTTTCTCGCAAGATGTAAATCCTAAAAAAGAAACGAAGATTATACTTAAAATCAATATCTTATTCATATTTAATCTTTTAAATTATTGAAAGTTAATTTCAGAATCTGGTAACGGTACTACATATTGAGTGGCATTCATAGTCAAATTTCCTGATGCAGCAGCACCGTTTGGAATATTTGCAGAATTGATTCTTTTGTAATAGAAAAACAACTGTCCCTCTCCAATAAATTCTTTTCGGTATTCTTTTGTGACTTCGGTTGCTAAAACTGCTGTTGCAGCTAAATTTCCAAGTCCTCTGTTAAAGCGAAGCGTATTTAAGTAAGAAATTCCAGTGGCAGGAACTGTTGAAGTTTCGGCTGCGATTAAATACATTTCTGAAAGTTTGAACATTGGAATTTGCAAACGAAACACTTTAGTCTTATCACTAACATCTTCATATTTAAAGAATGTTTTCTGAGTTTTTCCTCCAACAATTGGAATTTTCCAGCTTGGAAGACTTCTATAATCGTTATCATTCGATTCGAAAACTGCATTGATTCTAGACAATAACGGAGAATATATTTTACGATCTTCCAGACTAGAATCAAACAAATCTTTTTGTTTGGTATATAAGGTATAATCGCTTAGAGCAAAGAAATTTTCTGAAGAAAAAATACGATCAGGATCTGCTGCATTAGTTGCATCTAAAAAGGCTGTCCAAGGAAAAAGTGTATTTGATTTAGTAAAATTGATTACTTCATTTGCTATAGTTGAAGCACCTGTTTTATCTCCAGAATATAATAGGACACGTGCCTTTAAGCATTTTACTGCCAAATAATTCATTCTATTTCCTCTGTTTACAGAATAATACGGATTGCCCCCAAAAGCGCCCGATCCTTTATACTTTCCAGTGGTCAAAACAGGGTCATTTGCTAAAAGAGTTAAAGCCTGATCAAGATCTGCAAGCACCTTTGCAATTACATCATTTGCTGGAAGAATCGGGTTAATTGTTGTCACATATTTATCATAATAAGGAATTCCAGGATCAGCAGGAGCTACTTTGTAAATAGGCCCATAAAGACGAAGCATATCAAAATGAAGCATAGCGCGAATCGCAATCGCTTCGCCTTTTAACATATTAGCTTTTTCTGCAGAAATTACACCAGCATGTTCTTCTATGCTTTCCAGAAATTTATTGGCTGATAAAATGGTTGTAAATGCTGTTTCCCAAATACTCGTGAAAGTTGCCTTAGGTGTTTTTTCAGCATAGTTATAACTCGCCATAGTATATTTTTCATGATTTGACTGTATATTATACTGCTGTGCCAAAATCTCAACGGCATCCATAGTCAGCTGTTTGCCATAAAGATTATTGGAGGCCAATTGCAAATAAAGTCCATTGTGCACATTCTGAACTCCTGTTTCTGAGCTGTACAGCTGTGATTCTAAGATTTTATCCTGAGGTACCACATCTAGAAAATCACTACAGCCAACAACTGTAAGAGATACTAGAAAAAGGAATGAAATTTTATGTAAATACTTTTTCATACTAATTAAAATGATACGTTTAAATTAAGTGAATAGATTCTTGAAAAAGGGTAATCGATACCTCGCTCGGCTTTGATAGAAGACACTAGGAAAAATTCGTTTGCAATAGCATTAAATGCTAATCCAGTTAATCCTGCTCTTTTTAGCCAAGCTCTATCAGTTACTCGATATCCTAGACGTATAGATTCTCCTGCTATATAATCGTCTTTTTGAATAAAGCGAGAAGATATTGGAGTAGCATTCGTCAAACCAATAGCTTTAAATTGTGCTACCTGTCCAGGTGTTGTCCAACGATCTGTAAAAGCTCTCGCATCTTGATTATCAAAAATATTATCCTTCGAGATATTTTCTACTTTGTTGTACAAGGCGGTATTAAATCTTTCCGCTCCAAAACTGTATCGCACTAATAGTCCGAAACTGAAGCCTTTATAGGTCAAGTTTGTAGAAACAACTCCTGTAGCCGTTTCTCTAGAATTCCCCATTACCACCTCATCTTTTTTATCTAATGTAAAAGTCGATTGACCATTTTTCTTTAAGAAAACTTCTCTTCCTGTTGCAGGATCAATTCCTAAAGAAGGAACAGCCCAAAGGTCATTACTGCTCGCTCCATCGTAATAACGCGTAAGACTTGTTGTTTTTTGAGCAGCCTCATTTAGAGAAGAAAGAGCATTATTAAAACCTCCTAATTTATTATTCCCAGAAGCACCCATAATACCAATTCCCCAAATAAAGTTCTTTTGAAGATCATAAATAAAGTTGTAGTTCACTTTCCATTCTATTCCTTGTGTAGCTAGATAGCCTATATTTAATGGATACGAATTTACCCCTGTTGAAGCAGCCATATCAATCGCCACAATTTGTGGAGAAGTCTTCCTTTTGTAGGCACCTAATGTTGCAGTCAGTCTATTTCTGAACATAGCCAAATCTAATCCAACTGATAAATCTTTTGTTCTTTGCGCTTCTAGATCAGGATTCGCCAGTTGAGAAACCGATAGTCCAGGTCCAAAAACGTTAGTGTTAATGCTATATGAATAAACGTCATAAGAAGCAAAACCTACTAAATTTTGATTTCCTGTCTGTCCAATATTTCCGCGAAGTTTTAAAATATTAACAATGCTTTCGTTCATTTTGAACTCATTATTGATATTCCATCCCACACCAACACCCCAATATGGAGAATATTTTTTATTGGTTCCGAAGTTGGTTGCTCCTGACATTGTTTGTGTAAAATCAAACAAATATTTTCTATCATAAGCATAGTTGATTTGATTGGTTAAATCAACACTTCGAATTAACTCGGTGAACACTTTAGGTTTTCCGTTTGGCTGGTATCCAAAAGCAAATGCTGGATTTCCTTCAACACCTAATGGAAACCCTCTCAGCGTAGTTCCAAAAGCATTGTTTCTAGTTTCTAAAGCCGAAGCTCTAATGGTATAATTGAAAGAATGTACATTTTTAAAAACATTAGAATAAGTGGCACCAAGATTGGCGTTCCATTTATCAGTAATTGCCTCGTTTTTAAAGTACGATCCTTTTTCTGTCGCAATATCATTAATATATCTCGTATCATCTGGCGATACAAAAACAGTTGAAAGCGTGCTGTTTCTTGTTACCGATAATGCTCCAGTTGCTTTTATATGTGGATTTATATCGTAATTAACAGCAAAGTTATTCGTAAAATTGAAAGAATTTGATTTATCGTAACTACCTAAGAAAACATTGTAAAGCGGATTAGGAGCCTGATTTACCACAATATCTTTTGCTTCTAAAGGTAATGAAGAACCATCCAAATAACGTGTTATAATTCCATCTTCATTATATTTTGGATAATACGGACTTGTTTTTGCCCAAGTTTCAAAAGAACCATACGGTGATTCTTGGTTATCTCCTCCAGAAACAAAAAACTGATTGTTAATACTCAATTTATTCTTTCGGTAAGTTAAAGTAGCATTGTATCCCCAAGTATTATGCTCAGTACCTTTCATAGTTCCCGTAACCTTTTTATAATTTCCTGCGATATTGAATCGGAACTCGTCACTTCCACCTCCGAAATTCAAACTATGCCCTGAGGTAATTCCCATTTGAATTGGCTCATTTAACCAATACGTATTGATTCCGCTTCGCACACCTGCTAAACGTCTTTGATATTCTTTTTGTACTTTAAAGTCAAATTCAGAAGCATTATTAGAAGTGGTATATACTCCAGAAAGTCTTTCAAACTCCAGTTTTTGCTCGGCATTCATTAAATGATAAACACTTAAATCTGCTAATTCGTAAGATGAATTATACACATAATTAAACTGCAATTTTCCAGGTATTGGTTTGTTTGTTTCAATAACCACAACACCATTTGCAGAACGAGAACCGTACAATGCAGTCGAAGCCGCATCTTTTAATAAAGTGATGCTCGCAATTCTATTAATGTCTAAATCGACAACCTGCTGTAATGTGGTTGGAAATCCGTCCAAAATAAATAGAGGCTGATTCGGATCGTCTCTAAACTGACTATCAACCTGATTTGCCGTTAAACTCGTCTGCCCTCTCACCTCTATAGTTGGCAAAATATTTGGGTTTGAACCCGCAATATTATTATTTACAACAATAAAAGACGGATCTAATGATTTTAAAGCCTGAACCGCATTTTGCGTAGACACCTGTCTTAATTCCTCACCTTTAAAAATAGTTACAGCACCAGTTATCAATTCTTTTTTACGAACAGTAACCCCTGTATTTACAACAACTCCTTCAAGCTCTTTTCGTTCTTCCTGAAGTTTTACATTGATTATTTTTCTGTTATTAACCTCAATAACTTGCGCACGATGTCCGATATAGGTAAAGAGAATTTGTCCATCATCTGGAGCTGTAATGGTATATTTACCATCAAAATCGGTTTGGGTAGCAACACCCGTGCCTTTTACTTTGATATTTACTCCTGGAATAGGCTCTCCCTTATCATTGGTAACAGTTCCTTTAATTTCAATAAATTTGGATTCTGGAGCTACAACTTTTTCGGCTGCTTTTTTCTCTTTTACAATAATCGTATTTCCAGCAGAAAAACTAAAATCAAAATCCTTATTGGAAAAACTGGCTTCCAATAAATCATTCACTTTAATTTTTCCCTTTTTTAAATGTACTTTAGGTAATTTTTTAAATAAATCTTCCTGATAAATAAAAGTATAGTTGGTCTGTTTTTTAATAATGTCAAAAACTTCGTCAACAGATACTGTTTTATCAGCTGTAATTACAACTTTCGTGTTTTGTGAAAATAGATTTACGGGAGAAAAACCAAAAATTGTAGTACAAAACAAGAAGATAAAAGTTCTCATAATGTTAATAATTAGCCGCTTTCTAAAATAGAAATAGGCACTGGTTAATTTAAATTTCATAAATTTACATGTTAATTGGTGGTTGGTTAATAAAACTGACTTACTGGTTGATACACAGAAAGGGATAAAGCGCAGTACGGTGAGAGGTCTAAACTTTAATCCCTTTTCTTTTTTATTTGATTATAATTTTATTGTCTTTCTTTTCATAGGCATTAATAAAATTGATATTCTTGATCGTGGTTAATATGTCTTCTAATTTCTGATTCTTATTTAAAACACCATTAAACTTGACATTGCCAAGCGCTGGATCTGCAAATACAATATCAACATCGTACCATCTTGACAATACTCTCGCAATATCTTTTAAAGGCATTCCTTTGAATACAAACAATCCTTTTCTCCAAGAAATCTCATTGTAGACATCGACTTCAGAAACACTTATATTTCCATTGTATTCTGTTATTTTAGATTGTTGGCTTGGAGTCAGAATTTGCTTTTTGGCGGCATTGCTTACAGCAACAACTCCTTGTACCAAGGTGGTATAAATTGCAGGTTCATCTCTATAAGCCTTAATATTAAATTCTGTTCCGATAACCTCAACATCCTGTTCTTGAGTTTTAACTTTAAATCTTGAACCCTTATGTTTGGTACTTGGCGAAACTTCAAAATATGCTTCTCCATAAACCAATTCAACTTGTCTGGTCTGGCCGTCAACAAAAGCAACTGGGTATTTTAATTGCGATTCAGAATTCAGCCAGACTTTAGTACTGTCTGCCAGCTGCACAAAAAATTGCCCGCCTCTTGGAATCGTAAT
>Ga0099824_1010631_pt1 | contig 10746 bp, 8 predicted proteins | sample SiratrowhiteBW_FD_76837 | JGI IMG/M metagenome (GOLD analysis project Ga0099824, IMG submission 76837) | Root nodule microbial communities of legume samples collected from California, USA - Siratro white BW | ecosystem: Host-associated > Plants > Roots > Nodule | place: USA: California... | reverse complement strand
GAACGGATTTCATAAAAGGCGATAATTTAGATTACGGAAATGCGTCAATTTATCCAAAGCAGCCTGTACAAGCAGTTAGAATACAAATTAAGGGAACCAATAACGAGCCTTTGATGGCAGCGCAGGACTTAAAAATTAATCCGTAGTACGATGAAAAATATTGGTGTTAAAATTATAATGATTTCCTTGATTTTTGTGGGAACAAAAAGTCATTCCCAGAAAAATGCAAAGCAGTCTTTCGATTTAAATCGAAATGAAGTTTATATCGACTCAATGATGACAAATGCGCTCGAAAAAGGCTTTTTTCCAGGAGCGCAAGTTATAGTTGGAACTAAAGATGAAGTTCTGATTTCAAAAAATTATGGATATCATGATTATACGAAAAAGCAATTGGTGAAATCTGACGATGTTTTCGATTTGGCTTCGATGTCTAAAGTTCTTGGAGCGACGCTTGTTTCGATGCGTTTGGTTGGAGACAATAAACTAAAACTTACAGATCAAGTTGGCCAAATTGTTCCAATGTATAAAAATACAGCCATTGCAGATTTAACACTTTTTGAACTTTTAACACATACTTCTGGATTAACGCCAAGTATCACTTTTTATCAGGCATTGCTTTCTACGCCAGATAATTCACCTTTGTTGAGCAATCAAAAATCGGAGCAATATGTTGAGCAGTTTGATAATATGTATGTGAACAAAAACATTGTTTACGACTCAAAATATTTGGTTTTTGAACCGAAACAAAATTGGGTTCAGATTTATAAAAATATGTGGTTGAATCCGGAATTTTATCCATCAGTTTACGAAAGGATTGCGAAAGCAAATACCAATCCGAGAGGGAAATATTTGTACAGCGATTTAAACTTGCTTTTGGTGAAACAAATGATTGAAACTCAAACAGGAAAAAAACTCGATCAGTTTACAAATGAAATTTATACAGAATTAGGCATTTCAAAGATTGGATATAATCCGTTAAAATGGACTTCGATTGATAATGTAATGCCAACTGAAGTAGATCATTTTTTTAGAAAAGATACGATTAAAGGTTATGTGCACGATGAAGCAGCTGCGATTTTTGGAGGCGTTTCTGGGAATGCAGGTTTGTTTGCCAATGCAGAATCGATTGCAGTAATCTGTAAAATGTTACTGAACAACGGAACTTATAATGGAAAACAGATTCTAAAAGCAAATGTTGTAAAAGAGTTTGCAGATTCTCCGCTTGCAAAAGAAGGAATTTATAGAGGTTTAGGTTTTGACAAAAGAAAACCGGATGAGTTTTTTACCAAAGACGATTTTGGACATACAGGTTTTACAGGAACTTTTTTCTTCATGAACAGAAACACCAATCGATTTTTAATCATTCTGACGAATCGTGTAAATCCAACGAGGACAAATAGATTAATGTACAAAGACGATTTTAGTGCTAAAATCTGGAGGCAAACTAATAGATGATTTTTTTTTTTAGCCACGGATTCACGAATTTTCAATATTAGATTAATGTAATTCAGTATGTTTTTTTAATACACAGATATAAAAAAATAATTCGTGAATTCGTGGCTAAAAATACAACGACATGAAAAACTAATCATAATCAGATTGAGGTAGGAATTTCGGAAGAAGAAATAAGGAGCAGTTGGGAAAAAGATGGAGAGTTAAACATTTGATTTATAAGTAATATCTTTCAGGTTTATTTGAATTTTAGGAAAATAGAATAGAAATTCATCCGGACTAGTTATAATTATAAAACTGGTATACTTTATTGGTACGGTAAGAAACTACTTTTGCCCAAAAAATAATAAACCAAAATGAAAAAAATCTATTTTGCTGTCTTTACAGTAATTTGTACCAATTTTTACGCACAGACAAAGCAAGATTCCATCAACCAAATGGATGAAGTTATTATTAATGAAGGCCGTTTTAATACTCCTATTTCTAAGCAAAACAGAAATGTTTACGTTATTTCGAGCGAAACCATAAAAAAACTGCCAGGAAGAACATTGCAAGAAGTATTGCAATATGCCAACGGAGTCGATATTAGACAAAGAGGACCTTTTGGAACTCAAGCTGACATCAGTTTTGACGGCGGAAGTTTTGAGCAGACTGTTGTTCTGTTAAACGGAGCAAAAGTAATCGACTCGCAAACGGCCCATAATATGCTGAATCTGCCTCTTCCCGTTGAAGCAATTGAAAGAATTGAAGTAGTTCGCGGACCAGCAGCAAGGATTTATGGGATCAACAGTTTAACTGGAGCGATTAATATCATTACCAAAAAGCCAACTGATTCTGGATTTTTAGTAAGCACTTATGCAGGTTCTAACTTCGAAAAAGATACTCAGGACACTGGCGATACATTTTACGGAACAGGCGTTCAAGCAGGAGCTGTTTTAGGCAAAGAAAAACAACAGCATTTGCTTTTTGCTTCGCACGATAAAAGTAATGGTTACCGTTATAATACAGCATTCGAAAACAATAAAATTTTCTACCAAGGAAATGTGCAGATAAATGATAAGAACGAAATTTTAGGTTCTGCAGGCTACATCAAAAACGGATTTGGAGCAAACGGATTTTACGCTGCGCCAGGAGATAAAAATTCTACTGAGATTGTTCAGACTACGTTTGCCAACATTCAGTCCAATCATCAAATTACAGATAGCTGGAAAATCATGCCGAGAGTTACGTACCGATACAATTATGATGATTACCGTTACTTAGGAAATTCAAATCTGGCTGTGGGAAGAAGTCAGCATTATACTAATTCTATTGCGGGAGAATTGAATTCTACGATTAAATTATCAAAAGGAGAAATTGGTTTTGGAGCTGAATTCAGAAATGAAAATATTCATTCTTCAAACATTGGAGACCACGATCGCGAAAATGTTGGGCTTTATGCTGAATACAGAAGAAGCTTTACTGAAAAACTGGATGTCAATATCGGAACGTATTTAAACTACAATTCAGATTATAAATGGCAAATCTATCCAGGAATCGATGCTAGTTATGCTATTACCGACGCATTTAAAATCATTGGAAATGTAGGGACAAGCCAAAGAATTCCGTCGTTTACCGATTTGTATCTGAAGCAGACCGGAAATATCGGGAATCCAGATTTAGATTCAGAAAATGCTTTTCAGAGCGAAATTGGATTTAAATACAATAAAAGAGCTTTGAGTTTGAACGCTAATTATTTCTACAGAAAAATAGACAATTATATCGACTGGATGCGTAATGCTACAAATGTGCCTTGGCAGAGCCAGAACAAAGGAGATTTGAACACAAACGGAATTAATTTACGCGGAAATTACAGATTTGATTTCTCTAAAGATTCTAGATTAAGCATTTTGTTAGCCTATACTTATTTAGATTCTGAATTTAAGACGACACGTACAGAAACGTATTCAAAATATGCAATTTCTTCATTAAAACATCAAATTACCAATACAATAGATTATCAGTTTAAAAACCTGTCTGTAATGTTTGCAACTCGTTTCAACGAAAGAATTACAGGACCTTCTTACTGGGTAAATGATTTTAGAGTAAGTCAAGCGATTAACAAATTCACTATTTTCTTAGATGGCCAGAATATTTTTAATGCCACTTATTATGAAGTAGGGGCGGTGCCATTGCCATCACGCTGGTTTACTTTGGGAGTAAAACTGGTGACTTTTTAAAAAGACTTTTTTTTCAGATTTTAGATTGTTAAAAAACGGCCTGTAAATATTGATTTACAGGCCGTTTTATTTTTACTATTAGTCAGTTATAGAAACATTTAAGCTATCTGCTTTTTTAAGTACTGCCGCTTCTTTTTTAGTGCTAGGAGAATCTTCGTCATTGCAAAGTGCGTCGCAGCTGTAATTGAAACTTATTAAAATGACGATTGCGATAATTTTAAAATATAAGTTGTTCATGTTGTTGGGGTTAAGGATTAAATTTTTGCGCAAAATATAATGGCTTCCCGTTCTCTACTTATATAATTTTAGGCAAATCTTTCATTATTCCCACTTTTTTATTTAGCAGATAATGTTTTAAAAATCAATTGTTTGAGGGGTTTAGTGTGGGAATTATGTAAAAACACACTAACAATTATATAAATGAAAGATTTTTAAAATATGAACTTTGAAAAATGAGAATATTCTGAATGTCTAACCCAAAAGATTATAATCATGAATATAAAAGGAAGTATAATTGTAATAGAAGAAAACAAAGAAAATCGTCTTTTGTTTCAGGAAATTATTTCAGATTTGGAACTTAGGAATACTCTGCTTTGTTTCAACACCTTTGCTGAGGCTATGTTGTATATGGGTACTCAAAAAAAAATACCTTTTTTGTTATTTTCTAATGTATTGCAATTCAATGAAGATGACAGACAATCCAGTTATAAAAAAACAATATTAAGGAAGATGAAATGTCCTTGCCTTTTTTATTCTATTTTGTTTACCAGTTCTTTTGTCATAGATACTTATGCAATACCTGCAAAGAGTTATTTTATTACGCCTTACAGCGATGAAAAATTTAAAGAAACTATACAGACCATAATAGAATACTGGTCACTGAAACATTCTGCCGAACAATACAAATCAAAATGGCGAAACAAAATAAAAACACTATAAAATAGAATCTTATAAATTTTCTCCAAAATGATATAACAAATACTTCGCTTAATTTATTGAATTTTACTGTTTATGAAACGAGGTAATAATCATACTTTCAATTTCTGATCGTATAAAAACAGTAGAAAATGGATGCAAGAAATGAAAACAACGATTTATTCCAAGATGGGATTGATCGTACTCAAGAAGCAAATTGGGATCCTATTTTGGGGTATCACATGTATTTTCCGAATGACGAGAATAAGGATGAGGAATTAAATGAAGCCAATAGCCCAATTCAAAAACCAAATACAGGAGATTGGGGAGATGATGCTGATTACGAAGAGCTCAGACATAAAGATAATTCCGTCATGAACATTCGAACTTTTCGAAATGAAGAAACAAAAACAGATTAAAGAATAAAAAGAGTGGTTTTCCACTCTTTTTTTATACAGGAAGATAAATACAAATAGTAGTTCCTTTTTCTGGTTTACTTGAAACTTGAATGAAACCGTTATGATTGGAAACGATCTTATGCACGATCGTCAAACCCAATCCGCTGCCATAATGGTCTTCGTTACTATGAAGTTTATAGAAAGGATCAAAAATTAAATTTTCAAAATCTTTCGTAAACCCCATTCCATTATCTTTAATCATGATTTTAGTATAATTTCGGCTTGAATTGGCATTTACATGTTTAATTTCCTCTGGAGATGGCTGTACTGCACTTATCTTAATCTGGGGATTTACACCTTTCTTAGCATATTTAATAGAATTGATTATTAATTGAGAAAAAAGCTGTTTCATCTGGGAAGGAATACTATAAAGAACAGGAAGCAAATCGGAAATAATTTCTGCTTTGTGCTCTTTGATCATGACTTTTAGTTCGATCATAACTTTTTTTATTACAACATTAAGATCAGTCTTCTTAAAAGATTTTTCGCTAAAATTTACTTTAGAATAATCAATTAAATCTTCAATAAGCTGATTCAGATTTACAGCTGTATTCAATAGACGATGCAAATTGTGTTTTCCTGATTCCGACAATAACTTTTCGGAGTCTAAAACCTTTTTTCCAAACATATAGATTTTTCGTCCAGGTTCAAGCAAATTATGGCTCGCGGCATTCGTAAATAATTCCAAATGTACGCCGTAGCTTTTTAATTCAAGGTTTTTATTTTTAATTGATTCGTTGCTAAACTCTAATTCTGTAATATCTTCAAGCGCAATTAAAATCATTCCTTCTGGTACAGAATTAATAATGGGAGCGGCATTTAAAAGCATTGTTTTTTTTATTCCATTTTCAAGAATAAAATTGATTTTAAAATTTTCTATAGTTTCTCCCTGATTTACTTTCTTCAGCACAGATTCTTTGAATTCAGGAATGTTCCAATGACAAGAGCCAATTTCAAAAATTGAAATTCCTTCTGTTTCTTCTTGAATAGTATTAAAGTAATCGTAAAATGATGGATTGGCGCTTTTTATAGCCGCATTTTGGTCAATTATAATTACTGGCTCTCGGATTGTTTTTACAATAGATTCGTAAAAATTTCGCATAAGAGCAAGTTCATCCCTACGGTTCTGTAATTCTTCATTTAAAAAAGAAAGCTCCTTGTTATTTGACTGCAATTCTTCAGCAGAAGCCGTTAGTTTTTCGTTTATAAGCTGTAATTCTTCAGTATTAGCCAATAATTCTACGTTGGTATTCTGCAGTTCTTCAAAATAAATCTGCTGTTCTTCGGTAACCCTTTTAAAATCGCCTCGAAGCTGATGCAATTCTTTTTGAAATTCGTTCGAAGGACTCTCAGCATTGATGAGTTCTGAATTCGAAAGTGTTTTTTTGCAAAACACAATCAATAGCAAATCAAGATTTGAAGGAAGAAAAATAACCTCAAAAGAAGTTAAAAAAGATTGCTTTTTTACAGCAATGTAGCCGCCTGTGAAGTTTTTTTTCTCGTTTCTTGCTTTTAAAATGGCATTTCTAAGTTCCAGACTAATCTCTTCTCGAACCATATTTAAGATATTAAAACTTGGTTTTCCAGATGCTGGCTGTAAAAACGGACTTGTGTCTCCGTGAAAATAAACAATTTCAAGATGTTCGTTTATCATTACGGCCGCAGGAGAAAAATTTTCAAGAAGAATGTCAGAAGCAATTTTTTTATAATCTATTTCAGTTTCTGAGGCAACATTTTTTGTTCTATTGCTGTTTGTGCCTAAACGGATAGTTTTGGGATGTTTCGTATCATTTTTTCGAATATAGATTTTCTCTTGCTTGTCCACTATGGCAAATAAATCGGGCACATTATGGGCTGTTTCTGCTTTTCCTAAAAATAAATATCCATTATCTCTTAGAGAATAATGAAAAGAAGTCAACACTTGATTTTGTAATTCTGTATCAAAGTAGATTAAAACATTGCGGCAGGAGATAAGATCTATTTTAGAAAATGAGGCATCTTTTGTTAAATCATGAACAGCAAATACACACATGTCCTGAATAATTTTATTGACATGAAATGTATTGTTTCTTTTTGTAAAATATTTTTCGAGTCTTTCACTGCTAATATTTTTGACATCTTGCAAAGTGTATACTCCCGAGCGCGCTTTGACAATGCAATGATCAGATAAATCGGAGGCAAAAATTTGAATTTTTATATTATGCTTATTATTCTGCTCTAAATATTCGTGCAGACAAATTGCCAGTGAATATGCTTCTTCTCCCGTCGAGCAGCCCGCAGACCAAATACGTAAAATCTCATTGTTTGCATTTTCTATTAAAGAGGGAAAAATGGCTGTGCACAAATGATCGAAAAATGAAGCATCTCTAAAAAAGTAAGTCACAGGAATAAGAATATCATTAAACAAAGCGTCTTGTTCTGCTGTACTGTTTTTTAGAATATTCAAGTATTTTTGAGTGCTTTCCTGATGTGTAACCACCATTCTTTTTGCAATACGTCTTCGAATTGTCTGATGTTTATAATGTTGAAAATTGGTTCCTGTTCTTAGTTGTAATAAAGCAGTAATTTCTTTAAGTAGATTTTCTTCCTCTTCGTTGTTATTATTTTGATTGTCTTGGTAGGCGTGATTGACTACATAACTGTTTTGTATTTCTTTTAATTTGTCTGAAACTCGATCTTGCGGACTAAAATAATCTATAAAATTTCCAGTGTCATCGTTTTTCGGAACTCCCTTTTTGTGCAGAATTGCAATAGAAGTACCGCCCATTTCTTTGACTTTTTTAAGTCCGGCAAAACCATCTACAGCGCTTCCAGAAATAACAAGACCAATGGTATAACTTTTATAAATGCTAGCAAGAGAATCAAAAAAGAAATCGAGGCAGTTGGCAGAATTACTGCTTCTTGTTCGTGATTTAAGCACCAGCGAACCATTTTCAATTTCGAGAAAATTATTAGCTGGAATAACATAAATGTGATTTGGGTGAAGATCAACTGAGCTGACAATTTCTATAACTGGCATTTCTGAATACGATTCGAGTTCTAATGCTAGATTTTCGGTTTGTGGAAAATACAAATCTTCCATAATGAGATAAGCCATTCTAGAATCTGCGGGAAATTCTGAAATTACTTTTTTTAGAATTTCAATTTCTGATGAAGCTGAACTAATGGCAACAATCGGAAAAAAAGATTCGGCTTTTTGAGTTCTATTTAAATGCACAATATTCATGGTCGTTTGGGGTTAAGTTACCTTCATATGACGAAAGCTTTATACTAAAAACGTAGACATGCAAAAACAGATGCAATTAGTAAATGCATGTATAGCAACAAAATAGAAAATAGAAAGTATGAGATTGCTTTCACCAAATAAACGATTAAAGACAGCTATTTTTAAATTTTCAGTTTGTTTAAAAATAAGAGTCCATTAAACAATAGACTTTATTAAGTGAAGATTAAAAAGATTTTGTGTATGGTAACGCTAATGTAAAAATGAAATCTGAAATTTTGTTTACATAATTTTCAGATTAAATTCTATAATTTTCAGAACAATAAAGAAAACGCCCGCACAGAAATTTGCACAGGCATTTTCAAATTAAAAAAATGAAAAAAGTGAGTATTTATTTTTAAATAATCTGGAGATGAGGCCTTATTTGCATGCTAACAACATCGCAGCGTTTGGGCTGGCAGAGACAAAATAATACACTCATGGCAATATCTTCTGCTTCAAGCATCTTCATTTCTTTTATTTTCTCTTTTTGGACTTCTTTTGGATCAGGCTGCATATCACTTGTTACCGCACCTGGCTCTACATGCGAGACTTTAATTCCAAGCGGATTAATTTCTTTGCGTAAAGCAGTGCTAAAACCTCTTATGGCTGTTTTGGTGGCTACATAGATAACGCCTGTTTTTTCTTTTACTTCGGCACTCATAGAACCAATATTTACAATATGCCCAGATTTTTGTTCTTTCATTCTATTGACTGCTTCTTTCGCAAAAGCTATATATCCTAAGATATTGGTTTCTAAAATATACTTCCAATCCTCATACTCGCCTTCGATAATGCCGCGAGCGGGCAGAGCAGCGTTGTTAATTAAAATATCTATTCCGCCAAGGACTTTGTCAACCCTTTCCCAAATTCTGGCAATATCTTCTTTTTGGGTGATATCTGCTGTTTCTCCATAGATTTCGCCTTTAGACGATTTGGCTTTAATATCATCCATAGCGTGATAAAAGTCGGTTTCATCTCTTCCAAAAATAAAGACCTTTCCGCCAAGAGAAACTAGTAAATCGGCAATAGCTTTGCCAATTCCAGTTGTACCACCCGTTATTACAATTCGTTTCTGAGATATATTTTCAGTAAAGTAGTTTGATAAGATTTCCATGCTGCAATATTTTTATATTATTTAATGTGAAGATTGCTTAAATTGCTTTCAGCAGGACCATTCAATACTGTTCCGTCGGCTGCGAATCTGGAACCGTGGCACGGGCAATCAAAAGATTTTTCGTCTGAATTCCATTGCACAATGCAGCCCAAATGCGGACAAACAGCAGAGAAGGCGTGAAGCGTCTTGTCGTAATCTCGATAAACTGCCACTTTTCGTAATCCGAAAGAAAGAATACCGCCGTCCCCAGGTTCTAAATCGGCTGTGTTGTCAAGATCAGATCCTGTAATCCAATCTAGATATTGCGAAGCCATATTTCCAGCTTCTTTCATATAATCTCCAATTGCTTTAAAAGTGATTCGCGACGGACTGTATAAATCCTGCCATTTATTATCGATCCCTTGAATCATATCAGAAATAATCATGGCTCCAATAGTAGCGTGAGTCATTCCGTTTCCAGAGTCACCAGTAATGATAAATACATTTTGATCGCCTGGATTTCTGCCTAGAAACCCTAACGAATCAAAAGGTTCCATAACCTGTCCAGACCATTTATAGCTGATTTCATTTAACAATGGAAAATATTTTCTAGCCCAAATCTCCAATAGCTCGTAACGCGAAAATGCAGATATTCCTTCTTCATCAGCTTGTCCCGTTTTATGATCTTCACCTCCCACAATCAGCAGATCATTTTCATTATCAAAATTTTGCAATCGCACATAATGATAAGGCTGTGCAACCCATTTGGATTCTGGATCTCCAGTATCCCACCATAAAGCATGCGGCAAACTGCCTTTCGGAATTTTTCCTCCAATAACGTAGGTTCGGTAAGCGTGCTGTTTGGTATGCATGGTCAGCACATCGTTAATAGGTGTATTAGTTGCCACAACTATATATTTGCCACAAAAATTAAAACCATTTACGGTTGCACCTTTTTCGGTTATATTTTCGGCGTGTGCTTCAGTATAAATAGTGCCGCCTAAATCGATTATAGCTTTTGAAAGTCCTTTTACATAATGTAAAATATGAAATTGCGCCTGATTTTTAAATGCGAGGCATCTTTGATTCTGAGATTCGGCCAGCGAAGGCGTATGGTTTAAAAGGACAGTTTCTAACCCTGCGTTTTGAGTAGCTTCAAATTCTTTATCCAAATTTTTTTCCTTGTCATTCGGATGAAGAAATAAATAACCGTTTACTCTTTCAAAATCGCAATCAATCTGTAATTCATTTACAATTTTTTCTATTTCATCTATTGCGGCCGTATGGCTTTCGGCGGCAAGTCAGGCGTTTTCCTTTCCAAATGTGTTTTGAAGTTAATAATAT
>Ga0099824_1010628_pt1 | contig 10748 bp, 4 predicted proteins | sample SiratrowhiteBW_FD_76837 | JGI IMG/M metagenome (GOLD analysis project Ga0099824, IMG submission 76837) | Root nodule microbial communities of legume samples collected from California, USA - Siratro white BW | ecosystem: Host-associated > Plants > Roots > Nodule | place: USA: California... | reverse complement strand
TTATATATTATATATATATATATATATATATATATATATATATATATATATATATATATATATATATATATATATATTCTTGAAGATTTCACTTATTTATCATCTTATGTTTATGTGGTTAGACGATTAAGTGGGTTTGTTATAAATTGGTAGAGTTACTATGAAACAAATGTGAAATGTTGAATCTTGTAATGTTAAGATTTCTTGTATTTTAAATCTTCTGACAAAAGGTTTCAGACAAACTTATCCTGTTGTAATGAAAATGACACTACAAGTGAGTCATCGTTGTTGCTTGATTATAAATTTTACGAATATAAATTGATTGGGTTGGTTGGAAATCGTAATTTTGTGTGGATTATGATTTGGTTGACAATCATATAGAATATTTGAAAATAGAGAAACTATATTATTTTTAAGAATTAGAAATGCCATGTGGTAGAGGTGTTTTAATGGAGGAGGGCTGAGACAAGGTCCAATCACCAGAGCCATGCTCAGACACCTTGAAGCAAACAAAGAGTCAGAGGCACCTGTGCAGATTAAAATGCTGACTATTTTGAGCTTTGAGGATTCCTGTAAAAATTGCGAAAAGTAGAATAGGAAAATTTGGATTTTGTAAATAACCCTAGGTGCCTTAAGAATTATAAAAGACACCTAGGTTAGGTTTTTAGACGCATAGGATTTGTACATGTGGCACCTATCTAGTGGCGCCTAGTTTAGGAAAGAGTAGCTTGCTCCACACTCTAGGTTACCCTAACCTTAACGTGTGGTGCAAGTTAGGGTTCCCAACCCTAGCTTCTCCTATACGCCACTTAGTTAGCTTGCAAGGCAAGCTAGGGTTTCTAACCCTAACTTTTTGTATACGCTACCTTAGCTTGGTAGGGAAGCTACTAGCTTTTTCTTTCTTCTATAAAAAAGAGGTTTAGGAACCTCTTTGTAAGCTTGATTTTGAGTAATGATATGCTGCCAAATTTTCAACACATTGCCTCAAGTTTCACAGTGAGTTTCTTCTCTTAGAAGCTAGGAGCTCTTTCTCTTGAAGGTTGGCCCAACCTCCTTCAAGGCTTTCACCATCTACTTCACCATCAACCTCCTTGCACGCTTCCTTTCTTGCATTTCTATGGCTTCCGCATCATGAGGAGTTTCATCCACTTCTTCTATTCGGTGCTTCAAGGCCTCATCATGCTCAACTTCCATTGAAGCTTGCACAAGAAGCTAAGGCACCTAGGAGCTCCTCTATCATGTTTGTTGTAAATCAATTTAATACTTGGATTTTTATAACTATGAAATTGAAAAATCTAGATTTTCATTCTCCGATTGGTGCCTTGATTCAATAATATGCCTAAAAACTTTGGGTTGACAGGATGATAAGATTGGTAAGATGGGTTTTGAGTATGTTCCTAGTAATTGGTGTTGAGGTACTTATTAGGATAACTAGCTAATGCTAGAAACATAGATCAAATTTTATCAAATAAAAATAGAATATTTGCTTCTAATAGAAATTCTTGCTATTGCTGAGAGTTGGTACTTGAAATGCATTGCAGGTTTTGATGGAAATGTGTTGAAATGGGTGAATGTGGACTGCTATAAGTCAAGATAGAAGGTGAATATGCAAAGGTGAATAAAGATTATATAACCCAAGATAGAAGAATTGATAGGCTACATTAGGATAGGGGGATGTATAGAATTACATAATAAAACCTGTAGGACTACTATAAGTTATCTTATATGTTGAAAACATGATGGAAATAGCTTTGTAATATGTTATGTGTGATATGCTGTTGTTAACGGATTTTCAACAAGTGTACCGAGTCCTCAAGTAATATAAGAAGTAAGAAGAGTATCATATCCACAGGAAAAGGAATTTATAATTGGAATTCGAATGTATATCAATATTTTGTGAATAAGAACACGTAACAATGCTTGATTTGAATGAATTTATGAACACAATAATAACATGCACTTTACAAGGATGTAATTAATAATAATAAAAGCCTTGGGATTGAATAATAATACTCTCCTTCGCATACACTCTTAACCTAATTTAATATCACCTCTTCCAATAACCAATCTGCGCAAATTAAAGCCTTTTCAACCTGATTTCTCTAGCATTGAATTTCATAAATTAAAATACCTAGCTTCTATTCCTAGTTACTAGAATAATTTAATCAATATTAAGATCAATTGCTATATGCAGTCATTACACTATAATCCATTCCTGAACTTATACATGCAATACGTTTATGTTTGAATCCAAACTCAAAAGGTGCTTTCCAGTCACAATGAGAATTCTAAAATAAATCAAGATATAATGAAATGTAAAACAAAGGTTCTTGAATTCAATGATATAAAAACAATGTCAAGAGTGTATTTAAAGTGAGAATTTACATTCAATCCCAAGAGAAAGGAAGTTAGCTACGCAAGGTAGCCATGAAAATACAAAAGAAAAGGAAAAGAATGGATCTTGATCATGACGACGCTCTAAGAAATCTCCAACGAATGATAGATGGTAAGTCTCTTCAATGTTTGACCTAGCTCTCCTTTTATATGCTTTGCTCCTTGCATTAGGTCAAATTGCAGCCGTTATCTCGTCATTAGTTTTCTAATAGAGTTGATGTGTTTAATTAGGGCTTCCTTTTAACAAAATCTTTAAGTGAGTTTTAGCCCAAGTTGTCTCCATTGCTTAAGCGAAAAGTCACTTATGCCTCTTTCCTTCAATTCAGCACCTCTTCTCTCTCTTTCTTCAGATTTAACCTAATTCTCAATAAAATTTGCTCTTTGCAACATAAAATGCATTAAATACGAAATAAATAATAAATAGAACAAAATCTCGAATTAAAACAGAATCAACGAAGAAAATCTCTAATTAAAACAGAATTAAAAACAAAATCACTCCAAATTTGCATAAAATCAAACTAATAATTAACGATTATCAGCTATGAAAAGAGGCTGAAGGGGAGGGACTATGTATATATATTTTTGTATAATAATGAATTCAAACACTCATCAGAATGGGCAAACAAGTTTTTGTTGTACTTCCTATTCACCCATTGTCGAAAATACTTAACATATCATCATTATAGGATTGATTAGTTTTCCTTCTTCAATATGTAATGCGAATATTGAAGTTGTTTGACACTCCTGTGAGAAATTCATTCTCTCTCTCTCTCTCTCTCTTCATTATGGGCATGGGTTTACGGAGATGACTTTTCATGGATTAGAGAGTGAATAGCTATCGAGTAGTTGTAATTAACAAAATAATATTTGTGAGGGTTTAGCTAGCAATTAAAAAATGTTAATACAAGAAAATAATGATGACTTCGAAAGTGTGTAAGAAATCACTTTTCTAAATAAATATTTGCCTTCTACATTACATGAATAACAAATTTTTTTCACGATACGAAACTATATGTTTGCACTTGTAAGAGTGAAAATAGTCGTACAAGTTTTCTGATATCTTTTTTTGAGTTGTTCATATAAAAATATAAAAACAAACTTTCAAAAACTCAACGTTCCAAACCTATAAGAAACAATTTTAAAACTTTCAAAAAACTGATTAAATGCTTTGGTAACCTCCAAAAACCCTATTGCCCACCATTTTTAACATATTAAGTACATATAAATGATGTAAGAACAACTCAAATATTATATGCATAAATAATGGTATCTTGCAATTTGAACTATTAAATTTTAAAAAGTTCATTACATATCAGAATTACATGGTAGAAAGTCTTTGAACAAAAATTCTATTTAATATGTAGCATAAACAATTCATTCAACAACTTACATCAACAATTTGCTTTAAAATATCTGACGCATTCAACATAACCCTTGTGTCTTATACCTTTCATGAATGTTTTTGGAGTTAAGCCTTTTAACTTCATGAAGTGGCTATACTTCATATTCAAGTAGCTCGTTAATTCATATTCTAGGACACAAACCTACCATAAGTGAATGTATTGCCATGGTTGGGTGCATGTTGGGAATGTTCAGGGATGCTTTGTTGAACCTTGCCAAGTATTGCTGTAGAGATTCATTATCGCCTTGAACAACATAGTGCAAAGAGGTTGAACAGGCGACCACTAGCTTGTTATTGGCGAACCATTATGTGAACCGAGAACATAGGGTTCTAAATGAGTTTATAGAGTTGGGAGGAAATGAGTAATACCACTCCAGGGCAACTCCTTCCAGTGTGGTGGGAAACAAGTGGTAGTGGACACGCAGATCTCTTGAGAATAGGTTGGCCTGAGTCAAGTAAGACTTCAAATCTGGATTAGTGGTGTTGTCGTATGATTTGACTTTCGGCCGCTTCCACTTACTCGACAACTGAGCTTGCATCACCTTGGGAGTGAACGGATGGTAATCGTCCAATTGTTCCTCTAATTTTGGCCTCAACAGGTTGCAACGCACCTCCCTGAAGGGTGTCCTCTGATGGTATTGTCTCAGTCCACGGTTCTCTTGTCGATTTGAGTGGGACCTACTTGAGCCGTGGTGGACTCTAAGATCAGCGGGTATGGATCTGCTTCCACTCGAGGCTAACTGGCTTTAGGAGGAGTGTTGTCTGGAATGGGAGCTGACGAAGTGAGCTTTGGCATGTGCTGCGACTATTCGCCTAGTATGACTCAGACGACTTGTTCCTAGATGGGGAGTTGCGTCAGGTTCAGAGATAGTGTCCCTGGTGTAGAGCGTTCACCTGTGCATCCAAATTTCTCAGTTCATTGTCATAGGCTTGACATTGAGCATCAAACCTCGAATCAATCTCTCGGCGAAGAGTGTGATAGTGTCTCCGAGCATTGTCCAAACAATGTCTGGACATTCATCTAACTTCTTTGTACAACTTCTTCCATATGCTTTCTCAAGGCTTCCAAAGTCGCTAGATCCATTGCATATGTTTGCTATTTCAAGGTGGGGTAGGAAAAGTTTTACCAGGACTCCATGGTGGACACCAAATGTTCTTACCCGAACTAGACTGGACCTTTCAATATGGTTCTTTCTTGTTCGATTTGTGATTAGCACGAAGAGATGGTCACTTACAAAAGATTCTCCAACGCTCAAGTTAGTAAGAACACGATAGGAGAATAACTATTTTAAAGTAGGAAAAAAGTGTTTTGATTTTGATTTTGTATATATACCGTGACCATGATTTATAATATATAATTAACAAGTAATTTTCATAAGAATTAAAGTGTCTTTTATGAGCATTGAATGCCAGATACATATATTAAATAACCGAGTTTTATAAACATTAAATACTAGATAAGTATATTAGATAATCGAAGCTTGACGAATATTAAATACTATTTATACGTATGCTAATAACCGAGTTTTATGAACATGCTTCAATTACATAACGTGAGTTATGGATATACCTCGTCTATCAAATTGGGTAGTTATATATATATATATATATATATATATATATATATATATATATTTATTTATTTTATTAATTTATTTTTTATTATAAAAAAATTTGGATTTCAGACGTGAAGTATGTCGTCATGAATTTTGTAAACCATATCGCCCTTACTTCACCCTACTCTTATATATTCTCTTTTTTCTGATTAATAAAAAAAATCAGGCAAATTACATATGCATTCTTCTCATACTTGTGATAATCATATTATAATTAAGTACGTAGGTTTCGTGACGTAAGGTAGGAAAGGTTTCATAGTGATACAGGATCTTTTTTATTTGGTCGGCATGAGTTCATATGTTTGAGGTGTTTTTATTTTCAACCAGAATCACACGTGTGTTTGTTAGCATATGGTTTATTATTTATTTATTTATTTAAATTTTTTTTAATAAAAAAATAACAGAGTTAACGTCATTAAAATCTACTTCTTTATTAAATTCAGACGACGACTTAGATTTATTGTTGACCATAATACATATTTGAGCTTCTTCTCTATCTTCCTCATCTTCCAATGGATCAAGATTAATTTCTTTATGTTGACATCATACTTATTTTTTGAATAATTTATTCTTTTTGTCCTTCTACTATTCAGACACTTTAATCTGATATGTTTTGATTTTCTTGCCGACATAACATACCACATACCGCGTGATCGCTTTCTTTTCCATCATTATAGTTTTTTCTATGAGGCATCTAGCAGATTTTGTTACCACTTTCGTTTATTTATATTTTGTTTAATTTCTTTGTTAGAAAGAGAACCATCTTCCTCTTTTGGATCTATACTGCTTGACGAGTCGTGTAATGTTTTATCTCTTCCTCAATTCTCATAAGATTCCGTAATGCCCTAAAGAAACCAAATTAAATTACTTTTTCTTAACTATCATGCACTTTGTTGAAATATTGAATTTTAACTCGGTATAAATCATTGAATTTAATGTTAAAGACCACTTACTAATGAATTGAATCCAAAGTAAATTTTAATTCTAAATTTCTAGTACTATCTTTTATAATAAAACAGTTACAAATATTCTGAATTAGGTGTACATGAAATCTCATTGTTATTCCTTGAAACAAAATTTCTAATCAATAAGATTAGTGTTACTGAACAGTCTTCTTTCTGTTTCTCCTTTATTTTTGTTTAGTTTATTCATACTTTCTTTTTTATGTATTTAGTTTTATTTGATTTGTTTTTGCTGGGAAGATCGAGAGAGAAATACACTAACATCAAATAAGAATGAGACAAGAGCCGAATCCACATAAAAAAAATGACATCACTTTCAATCCAAAACTTTCAGGCATTAGATTTGTAAGTCTTTTTTCTTATATGTTGTTTAATTTTCTCATTTCCACTCAATGTGGGACTTAGACTCACACTTAGACATCTAACAATCTCCTCTTCAAGTGAAAGTCCCTCTTCCACGTTAGTACACTCCTTCTCGAGCGAAAGTATTTTCAAACACGAGTACCTCATTTACAAACGACCATCACTTATAGTTTATAAGTACTTTCACACTTTTACAAGACACACTTGCTCGAAACTTTCGTCAAGAAAACTTTCTATACAGAGATCAAATTGTACTCGTCTGAGCCGGTCACTGTTACAAACCATAGACTCTGATACCACTTGTTGGGAAGATCGAGAGGTGAAACACCTGGAAGATCAAACAAGAATGAGATAAGAATCGAACCTACATAAGGGAATGACACCACCTTCAACCCAAACTCTTAAGACATTAGGTTTATGGATTTTTTTTTATACATTACTCAATTTTTTCATTTCTACTCAATGTGAAACTTAGACTTACACTTGAATACGTAACACTTTTTATATGCACGAAAGATTTTTTTCTTACATAGGATCGTCTTTTGGTCTTCGGTTTAGGCGCCTCTCTTCAACAAATTATCTAAGTTGGACAAATATAATATGTTGCTGATAAAATAAAAGTTCATTTTATCTCGTAAAGTCTTTTACGAAGTTTTTGAAGAACTAATAAACTATTATTGGACTATGACAAAGTTAGGAAAGCTTTTCATAACGAAATTCCTTCATCACAAACTGTTGTTAAAACAATGTGTCTTTGCTTTCGTGAAGCAATGTATGCCTACATCTTTGATGAATTAAATTCTCTTCATTAAAAACGACTTGAGATAACAAAAAAACCCTGGTTTAAAATGGAAACACCATGGCTTAAAATTTAAGCAACTATTTTCTAATAATGGAATTGAGACCAATTATAATAGATAATAATTTTTTTACTACGGCAACATAATTTTAAAAAACAGTTGCTTAAAAGTGTGACAATAAACAAAAGTTTTTAAACTAGTTAACACAATTTAAACGAATTTTGTATTAATAATAAAAATATATTAATTGGAAGTGCTGGAGCTATTTCAATCCTAATACATTAATTAAACTAAGATAAAAGTAATATTGCAGAATTTTAAATCTAAAATATCAGCATAGTCTGAAAAACCTGTACCTGCCCTCCAACTTCTTCACCCTACGAAATTTTATGCTTTATGACCAAATATTAATAAATTCCATCTAGCTAAAAACTGTCATTAAGGTATGGTCTTCAATATTTCAGCCATTCGTTTGATAGCTCCCCAAAGTCGACATATTTAATACTAATAAGAGTCTATACCATTTGATAGCTTCTCAAAGTTGCAGTTGAATTTGTTGAATATGTTGAATGGTAAGTCTCCAAGTTTGATGGATACAGATTTCACATTATGAGAACAATATGTGTTGGAGCATAATTTAAATGTGATTATTTATTTGGCGTCTTTAGGTTCAACATTGATTAAAATGTCGTTTTTCATAAAAGAATTTTAGGCAACATATTTTTAAAGAAAGTATTTTGAAAAGAGTATTTCTGATGTAAGACGATGTGACTATTAAGGTCATATTTTAGTATTCTTTTATTTGTTTTTATTTTCTATCGGATTGCGCAAATCCTATTTGTTTCGTTATTTATAAATTGCTATTGCTGACAAAGAAATTACTAATAATGAAAAAACTAGTCCAAGAAATTTGGTGGAAAGTGAACAGTGGATCCCACTCCTGTGAGGATGCGATAATAGGCATCCTGAGGGATTGTCTTTTTCATGGGAGAATATGGAGTTATAAAACGTGGATTTAGGGCATTGAATCTGGTGATTCATTACACTGACATGCAATCATAGCATGAATGATCTTAAGACATGCATTGGGAATGATCTGAGCTTACTTCACAGCTAGACCCTCATATAGATCCTCTGTTACTCTTCAGTGTTAGTAACATGGATGAGTCTAAGGAGTATATTGATGATCTGGGAGCACAAGATTCCCATGATGTTAGTTTCTCAATACGGAGAGCAAAACCCAGAAGAGTTAAATTGGCTAAGAAAGTGAGCCAAAGAAAGTTTATTGCCTGCACATGCCGTCTCAAATATTATAATCCAGCAAGGTTAGTATAGAATGCTTGATTATTTTCTACCTTTTATATCCTCTACTGTCATAACAATAAAACAAGATTGGATTCAAGATTTATTATTATAATTATCATTAGGTCTTAAAGAGTCTATCATTAAGGTGTTGTGTAGACCAGTTTTGGTTTTTATTTTATTAGATATCTAAATTTAAGTTTAAGTCTTACGTTGATAATAATAATTAAGTTGAACAATATATAAGAAAAATGACAAATAAATCTAATATATTAAAGATTTTGAATTAAAGATAGTATTATTTCTTTTTATGTGATTTGACTCATTTCTTATTCTTTTCATACTGTTTATTTTATTTATTTTGTTACAAAGTAGGGCAGAAACCCTAGTTAACATGCAGACTTGTTTAATATATTCCATATTCTAACTGAGACTAATTTTTGCTTTGGAGTTTGTAGTGTATCAACTGCCTCAATAGAGGAAGGCTTCATCCCTCAAATCCCATGGCATGCCATCTTTGTGTTTCTTGACCCAATACTCCTCGATGTGATGCGAGTTGAGTATCAAAACCAGAAAAAATCACCCTTTGACACACACCCTCTTCAGAAGAATATCTTCTTGATTACCATATGCATCTATGGTGCGTTAATAGGAATCAAGGTTCATACAAAGACACGCAGGACCAGTTTTGGAGAAGATTCTCAGCTATGGTCTTCTCCTTTCTGGAGCGTTTTCTTCACTGTCCCTTCTCTCCATCTTGATGCAGCAACAACTCCTGTGGACTGTGCTCATCATATGGGGCTCCATACCACTAATACTGTCTCATCAAATGCTCAAAAGTGCAGCATGTTGGACACTAAAATTCTTGGCGAAGTTGACATGGGATTTTTCTCAGAAACATTCTTCAGCATGTGGGAACGATATTTGTCCAAGAGTTGAAGGTATTTAACTAAGATCCTCACTTACAACTTGTTTGGTTGCAAAATTCAAGTCCTTTTTAGAGAGTTTTCAATAATAAAAGAACTCTTTTAGTTTATCAGTAAATAGATCTATAATATAGGAATGTAATTAATAAGTACCCAGATTTTGTTTGCATAACCTTCTCAATAAATACTAAAAGAGAATGAATGCCGAGGATTCATTTATTTCTCTATATGCATTTATTTCTCTATTTGAGAATTTTATCCAAACAATATCTAGGTTAATTTCTGTTGTACGAATAATAAAATGATTGAATTCTTCTGTTTTGGAATTCATCATCTGAACATTTGAAAATTTTCGAACTGGTTTGATGTTAAAGGGTTCGGTTCTTGGGGATTTGGTTATAGCTTGTTCTAAGGTGTATGATAGATTTTTTTTTTAAGTATGCAATAATGAATAATAATAAACGGGAGTAATAAGGTTACTCCAACCTATTTACAAAACAAAGTCAAAATAAATAGAAAAAACAGCAGCATACCGAATGTAAACAGTATATGTCCTATTCTAAACATAAATATCCGAAAAACCAACAAAATAGAACCATCACCATTGGATAGTGAAAAAATGTTTAACAATTACAAGGGAAAAACTGAGGTGAAAACATATACACAAGTATTGTGTATACACCAAAAGGTTCCACAAAACATGTTGTAGCATCTTAGTTCCTTCCACCACATTTTGTCACTCACAGATAAGGATTGTTGTTACACCAAACCCTGCACCAGAAAAATGTAGATCCTATACAAGTTCTATGAATGTCACAATAACATAGAGATGCATGTCACAGGATCAATACACCAATCAGAAGAGAATGTAGCATTCTTGTATTTTGCTCTTACTACAGCCCATGATTTAACTTGAATAGCACAAAACAACTCCTGACTATCAAACACCTTATTATTAAAAATAATATCATTCCTAAGTTTCC
>Ga0099824_1010626_pt1 | contig 10752 bp, 14 predicted proteins | sample SiratrowhiteBW_FD_76837 | JGI IMG/M metagenome (GOLD analysis project Ga0099824, IMG submission 76837) | Root nodule microbial communities of legume samples collected from California, USA - Siratro white BW | ecosystem: Host-associated > Plants > Roots > Nodule | place: USA: California... | reverse complement strand
TAAGATTGTTGATAGAAGATGAAAAGCTAATGGTATTGTCATTACTAGTGTTATAAGCCCTAATAGTAACATATACATATATTACATTTTTTTATTGACATTACTCCTTAATAGCTATCTACCCGAGGACAGACCCCCTCCCTAGAATGAACCCGAACCTCGCTGAACTGAAAATAATAGAGGCGTTCGGCCCCATCGGGAGCTTTTATTTTTAAAATCTTCTCTTTATTCTCTGCTAATAAATGTTCCTTATTTTCTCTCATCTGAAATACTAGTTTGAAATCTTCATAATTAAGATATTTAGAAGAGTTTAAATGGAATTCTTCAAATATAGGAATTATAATATATTTTAATTCATTATAATCAGATATATAAAATTTAACAGAATTTTTCTCTAATGAAATATGACCTACTCCTAATATTTCTTTTAGTTTATAAAATAAAGGAAGCTCATCTATATGAGAGTGAAAACTAAGAGTTTGAATTAAATGTTTATTATATTTTACCATAAAAGAACCCTTAGCATCAGTAAATCCTACAAACCAAGACTTAAATTCAGGGGTTAATAAAGAATAGAAGGTTTTTAATTCTTCAGTCGATTTTCCTTTATTTGACCCTTCTTTATTTTCATTTAATATTATAAAAGCAGGAAATAAACTTAATAAGATCTCAGGGGGAGTGTTTACACCTATTAGTAAAGAACTTAATGGTAGATATAAAGCATCTAATACTACATTAGGATAAACACCAAGAATGAAAGAAACAATGATAAGAGGTTATACAACGAAGAACTTTCGTCTTGAGATGTCTGGCATAGTTGACATGTATCTTGAAGCAGTTCCGAAAGACACTTTGTTAAATAACCAAATTGAGTAAGCTGCACTCAAAAACATTCCAGTCGCACCTAAAATAGTAATGATAGGATTTAATTGGAATGCACCAGCATAAGACATAAATTCACCTATGAAATTCCCTGAGAAAGGTGTCCCTATGTTGGCTAAAGTAGCAAAGAAGAAGATAAGAGATAAGATTGGCATTGTAGATGCTATTCCTCTATAGTATTTAATTATTCTCGTGTGTGATCGAACATAAAGGATCTCACCTACGATAATAAATAATAAAGGATAGATAACTCCATGAGCTAAACCTAAAATTACAGCTCCTTCTAAACCTTGTAAGTTATTAGAGAAAAGACCTAATACAACAACACCCATGTGCGAAACAGAAGAATAAGCAATTATAGCTTTTACATCTATTAATCGAAGACATGTTAGAGAAGCATAGATGATACTTATAACAGCTAATGTATAAATTAATGGAGTAAAGTAGCTTCAGGGAAATATGGGATCATAACTCTTAATGCTAAATAAGTTGCTAATTTAAGAATAACTCCGGCTAATAGAACAGATCCTCCGATTGGTGCTGCTACGTGGGCGAATCCTAACCAAATTTATAGAATATTCTCAAAGTTATATAATCTAATCAAAGTAATTATAGAATATTTTAAAAGTTATAGAATCTAATCTAAGTAATAAAAATATTATTAAAGTTATAGAATCTAATCTAAGTAATAAAAATATTATTAAAGTAATAAATATAATTAAAGTAATAAATATAATTAAAGTTATAAAAATATTATTAATCAAAAGGAGCAATTTTAGTGGGGGGGGTGTTCATTTGGTTATTCAAATATAACAATAAATTTACTGATATATCTTTATACACCCTATCAGTAATAAAATCTAATTAATTTTTATTTAAAGTCGATTTTAATTCTTTTAATTTAGCTAAGCCATCTGGTGTTAGATGAGCTTTATTAGTAATTAATATTACCATTTGTCGCCAAATTAAATAATGATTTTGCTTTATTCCAGATAACTGATACTTGTCAAAATGTGGAATTACAAGCGTATTTAAATCAGATCTAGAAGTTATTCTCATTTCTGCTGAAGTCTGTGCTCCATAAGATCCTACAATTCCTTTAGATCCAAAAAATTCCGAAATTTTTAATAAAAGCGGCTTATCTCTTTTATGAAGATTAATAACATAAGCAGCTCTTGAACTATCCTCTCTTATAGAGAATGTAAAGCATCCATCGCCGTCACTAAAACCTGTAACCCAGTAAGGATTTAATACACCTTCACTAACGATATATTCTGGTCTTGCTAAAACTTTAACGTGAGAAAAAGCTGTTTTTAATTTATCTGATAATCCAAGATTTAGACCAGCTTTAATTGCTATAATTTGCTCTAAACTAGACAGCGTTAATCCTTTCTCAGCTGTTTTAATATTAATACACTGTAACCATAAGCCATAATCAATTTTTTTAGCACTTTGTAAAGGATAACTATTAAAATGAGGTATTATCACAGATATAATAGATTTTATATCTTGTACACAATAAGTAACTTCATCTTTATAATAGGAAATATAACCAATTCCACCAAAAAAAGTTTGGATTTCTTTTAATAGTGCTGAATCTCTAATATGAAGATGAATTTTAAATTGAGTTTGAACTTCCCATCCTAAAGGTATTTTTTTTTCTTTCTGTTACATAGACTACAAACATTCCCTCCGCGTCAGTAAAACCAGTCACAAACCATGGATCCTATTTTTTTTTAGAATTATTAGTTATCCCAAAAGGGATTAAACAAAGAAGAGCATTTTCTAAGGGGGTGTTCACACCTATTAGTAAAGAAGAAACTGCTAAATGAAGAGAATCTAATACTACATTAGGGTAAACACCTAAAATGAATGAAACAATAATTAAAGGAAGGACTACGAAGAACTCTCTTCTATTGATATCTGGCATTGTAGACATGTATCGAGAAGCAGTCCCGAAAGACACTTTGTTAAATAACCAAATAGAATAAGCAGCAGATAGGAACATACCTGTAGCACCTAAAATTGTTATTATAGGATTTAAAGTGAATGCACCTGCATAACTCATGAACTCACCAATGAAATTCCCAGAGAAAGGAGTCCCAATGTTTGCCAGAGTAGCGAAAAAGAAGATTAATGATAACACAGGAAGAGTAGATGCTATCCCTCTATAATATTTGATTATTCTTGTATGGGATCTCACATATAAGATTTCCCCTACTATAATAAATAATAAAGGGGAGATCACTCCATGAGCTAGCCCTAGTATTATAGCACCCTCTATACCTTGCAAGTTATTAGAGAATAACCCAAGTACTACAACTCCCATATGGCTAACAGCAGAGTAAGCGATAATTGCTTTAACATCTATAAGTCTTAAACAAGTTAAAGATGCATAAATTATACTAATTACTGCTAATGTATAGATAAGAGGAGTAAAATACAAGGTAGCCTCAGGGAAATATGGTATCATTACTCTTAAAGCTAAATATGTAGCTAATTTAAGGATAACTCCAGCTAATAAAACTGACCCCCCAATAGGAGCAGCAACATGAGCGAACCCAAGCCAAATATGCGTAGTTATTACTATTTTTGTAGTAAACTGGACTATATCATCATCCTGTTGGGCCTCCGATGGCCTAATTTGTCAGGATGTCAAGCGTGTAGTCTCTGAGGATCCCACTATCCTTGTTTGAAGGGTGTAGTTTCCTGCTGATTGCCCATTATGCATCCTTAAGATTCTCACCAATTATTCATCAATTGGTACTTAAGGCTTTAGGGGATTCCAGCATATAGCTTGATGCTATATATACAATTACTAATATAAAGGGCCTATTTGTGACCAGGTATTAAAGGAGTTTTAACAATAAAAGCTATAAGGAATCCTACAAAAAGTAGTTTTTGGATATCATTACCAAATTCTACAGTTGATAAAATTTGGAAATCTGAAGTTCCCGTTAAAATTAAAATTGTTATTATAGATAATAACATAAATAATGATCCTGCTAATGTATATAATAATAATAAGAATCCAGCTTTTTCCTTAGTTAACAAATCACCAAAAGAAATAATAATTATAAATAATGGGATTAATATACTTTCAAAGAATATATAGAATAATAGTATATCTAAAACTATAAAAGTTGCTATTAATAAACTTTCTAATAATAACATATATAATAAATAACTTTTATTATTATTTTGATGCTCCCAACTCGTTAATACAATAATTGGGAATAAGAAAGTAGTTAATAATACAAAGAATAAAGATATACCATCTATCCCCACGTTAAAATGACAGAATGAGATATCAGCCCATTCTTGAACAAATTGGTATTCATGAGTATTATTATCAAATTTCGCCCAAATTGCAAGAGAAATAAAAAAATTAATGATAGTTGTAGCTAAAGTGATTTGTTTCATTGTAGATTTATTAGATACAAAAAATAAAGATAATGCACCAACTAAAGGAATTAAAAATAATGATGTTAGCATAATAAAAATCGAAAAATAAGTTATAAATTTCCTATCTACATAATAATTTAGCCCGGCAGTTAAAATTATGTGAATTTTTATAAATACCAAATTGCTCCCTCGCTGCAGCTGTTAAGCGTTGCGAGTCCACCAGGCCGGGTCCCAGTAGTTGAATAAATTAATTTATTCAGAAGAATTGAGCTTATATTAATAAGAATACCTTAAATGAAAGATATATATTATAATATTATCTAGGAGAGGGGTCTTATTATATAATAATACCTAGGGAGAGTCTTATAATTTACTTCGGGACATTAAGGGAGGAGAGACTTACTTACATAAAAAGTTCACAGGCCTTTATAGCCAAATTTTTATAAGATCCAAAAATTTTCACGATTCAGTAGCTAATTTTAAGGGAGGGGTGTTATTTAATTTTTAAATAACACAAATGTAATGAACTAATTAATATTAAACAGCAAGTTTATACATCATTGATTCATGAAAATGAGGAGTAATTAGTGATCTAAACTTATCCATAGAATTATGTTTAATATAAATAGTAAATTGATCTTTCCCATTGTTATGAATAGAACAATCAAGATCAAAATTATTTTTTAAAATATTAACTAGTAATTGTACTTCTTCAAAAGTATAAGAATTAGTACAAATTGTAAATTCAGAATTATGTTTTACACCATCATCCATTGCCCAATATACTAAACTTACCGGTGTTAAAAGTTCACCTATGTTTTAAGGAATTCTTTTAACTCCATCAATATAAAATAATTCATGATAATAATTGAAACATGATAAAGAATTAGTAATAAAATATACTCTAGAGTATATTTTACCAGTTCGAGAATCGGGTTTATGGTCATTATATTTAGGATCAGAATTACAATAATCTTTAAATAAATCACATAAACGTAAAATATATGCTTCATTTATTTTACCTTGCTCAAACCGTAACAATACATAATTCCCTTTAGGTTGTATATAAATGAATAAATCACCTAGGCAACAACCAATAATTATCTCATGTAAATGTTGAGGTATAGAAAAAGAATTTCTTTCAACATTAGTTAATTTCTTTCAACATAAGTTAATCTCTTAGAACTATTATATTTCTTAATACTAGGAACAAAGCATGATAATAATATCTTAAATTCTTCTACAAAAAAAAAAATAATAAGATTGGTTACATAACTCTGTAGGGTATAATTGGATCCTCCAAAAAACGGCTACTGTAGACAGTAGCTTAATTAATACAGCTACTTTAAGTATTACAAATAATAAAGATACTTTAAATATTACAAATAATAAAGATATTTTAAGTACTATAAATAATAAGGAGAATGCACCTATTAAAAGGATTAAAATAATGAAGTAAGCATAGAAAATAATGAAGTAAGCATAGAAAATAAATATTTAGATTGATATCTTTAATGTGTTATTAAAATTGACATCTTTAATGTATTATTAAGATTTTGATCTACATAATAAATTTTATAAAACTATAAATAAAATTTGTATTTAACTTATACCAGATTCAATTGAATAATTAAATTCAGTAGAATTGAATAATAAAATTCAGTAGAATTGAGCCTATTTTAATAAAAATATTTTAAATAAAAGATATATATTATAATATTTTTTGGGGAGAGAGTTTATTATAAAAATATACTTTCGGCCCCCCCCGATCCGACCCGCCTAACCAATCCCCCCCCCTCCCAAGACCGTGTTAATTATTAACTTTAATTAACACCAAATAACAATTAAAAAACAATGTAGAAATGAGAATGAACAATATATAAAAGAACTATATAATCCCAAATAATAAACTTATGGGGTTACTTTAGAAATAATAGATCTCTTTAATTTGAGAATTTTTGTTAATTTAAAGATTATAAGATGTACTTAACTCATCAATACTTTTATTATTAAAAAATTATTAGATATACTTAACTCATCAATACTTTTATTATTAAAAATTTACAAAATATTAATATAAAAGTAGTAATCATGGTAATTGTTAAAGTAGCTATATCTGTTGATATATATAATTGTTAAACCCAATTTTTTGTACGATATTTTTTAATTATGTTATTTAATTTATTTTCTAATTTTATTTCAACTGCATATTGTGACGTAGCATAATTGCGACTTTATTCTCAAACTCCAAATTCTAATGTGCCTGTGGATCAATCTAAGAATAATCCAGATACATCTATAACTCCTATTAAATATTATGCTAATGCAGAGATTGAAAAATCTATTCTGTATAAAGATAATAAAAGGAAAGCCGGTATTTACCAATGGACTCATAGAGAATCTGGTAAAATCTATGTAAGTTCTGCGATAGATTTATATGTACGATTTAGAACTTATTATTTTAAAAGAATAAAGAATAATAATAGTTTAAGTTATATTTATAGTGTTATAGCTTTACACAAACATTCTTCATTTAGCATTTCTATTCTAGAGTATGTAGATATAACTAACCTATCAATAGAAAAGTCAAAAAATTAATTCTTAAACGGGAACAATTTTATATAGACACTTTAAATCCTCAATATAGTTTATTAAAAATAGCAGGGAGTCATCTAGGGTCTAAACATACCGAGGAAAGTATTGCTAAAATTTCAGGCGAGAATCACCCTATGTTTGGTAAAAGTCTTCCAATCAAAACTAAAATTAAAATTAGTGAATCTGTTATAGGGAGAATTGTTACTGAAGATGCAAAAGAAAAAATGAGTAAAACTCATAAAGGAAAAATTATACCTGAATCTACTAGAACAAAAATAAGTAATACTTTATTAGGTAGAATAATTTCTTCAGAAACTAGAACAAAAATCAGAGATGTATTTACAGGGTAAAAACATACTGAAGAAAGAAAACTAAATATTAGTAAAGCACGTGGGACTCCTATATATCTTTATTCTTCTGATAAATCTACACTACTTAATACTTTTAATTCCTCTAGAAAAGCAGCAGAGTTTTTCAAAGTAGATAAAAGAACTATCCTACGAAATTGTGAGAATGGAAAATTATTTAGGGATAAAGGATATTTATTAACTACTCCTATCAATCTAGAATAATTAAATTATTTTTTTTTTTTTTCGATAGCTTATGAGGTGTTTACCTCGGATTTAGTTTAATAGTAATGAGAACAGTAAATACCAAATATAACTTACTAATACTAAGCTGAATTCCTCTCCCACCCACACTTATATTCTATACTATTCTATACTATACTATAGTATACTATACTATACTATACTATACTATATTATACTATATTATACTATTTTTTTTAATATTAAAATGGCCAAGACCGTTTATATATATATAATTGTTAAATCCAATTTTTTGTACGATATTTTAATTTTTTATTATGTTATTAACTTTATTTTCTAATTTATTACGAACTACTCATTTAGATTTAGCGGAGCCGTGGCAATTCGCATTTCAAGATGGAGCATCACCTTCTTTTGAAGGTATAGTAGATCTTCACGATCAAATTATGTTTTATTTAATCATAATTGTTACTCTAGTATCTTGGATGTTGGGTGCAATTATTATCAAATTTAATACAGCTAAAAATCCAATAGTGTACAAATATTTTGTACACGGTACAGTTATAGAATTAATTTGGACAATTACTCCAGCATTAGTTTTAGTAGCCATAGCATTCCCAAGCTCAACAAGGGGCCTTTATTTTGGTAACAATTTTATTTGCATCAAGCTATATGCTGAAACTTCCTAAAGCCTTAAGTACCTGTGATTATTATAGGTAATAATCTTAAGGATTGGACAATCAGCAGGAAACCTATATTTAGTAATAGGGACCCTCAGAGACTACACGCTTGACATCCTTCATGTAAATAAGGGATGATGATATAGTCCAGTTTATCATGAAAATGATAATTAAATACTGTCAGACTGTTGTATTTAATGGATAATCCTATTTTAATAGTGTATTTAAGTCATTTAGAGTTAATTTGTGAATATTTGTTTCATAATTCTTTTTTATCCGAAATTCTCGATTTTTCAGTATTATTATCTTTTGTTCCATTAATAACTTATGATAATGCTGAAACAGATAAAGATAGAATTTTAAAAGACAATAAAGGGAAAACTGGTATATACCAGTGGACCCATAGAGAATCAGGTAAAGTTTATATAGGTTCTGCTATTGATTTATCTGTTAGATTAAGTAAATATTATTCTTCTTCACAGTTAAAAAGATGGGATAACTATATCTCTAGAGCATTAATCCTTCATACTTATTCTGCATTTAGTTTGTCTATTTTAGAGTTTATCGATATAACTGATTTATCTAAAGAAGATGTACGTAAGTTAATTCTTGAGCGAGAACAGTATTATCTTGATTTAATCTTTTCAGCTGATGAACCAAATACATATAATATACTTAAGATTGCTGGTTCCTTACTTGGTTTTAACCATTCAGATGATTCCATTGCTAAGATAAGAGAAGCCAAAATTGGTGAGAATAATCATATGTTTGGACAAACTGGGGAGAATCATCCAATGTTTGGGAAATTTCATTCTGCTGAAGCTCAAGTAAAAATGAGTGCAGCTAAAGGAGGAGGTACTATTTATATATATGACTCTCTAGGGACATTTGTTAATAGTTATAGCTCAGCAAGAAAAGCTGCTGAATTTTTTAATACTAATCATCACACAATTCTGAAGTATGCAAGAAATAATAAATTATTTCAAGGTAAATGGTATTTATCTCTTTCTGAAAAAATCAAATTTTAGCAAGAGCTCTTCAACTAGTGATGATGAATAAACTTACTTATTTTTTTTTTGTCTCTTTAATTATGAAATTATATATTATAGATAGCCCTATTTTTGAAGTTTATTTTAGTCAATTAGCATTAATTCCTATGTATAAGCTTCACAGCTCTTGCACAGCTTTAGTGCCACAAGGTAGAGTGGGGTCAACATTGTTTATTCCTTTTACTAATTATGTTCGAAATAGCGTAGTATTTCCTAAGCATATTGTTAGTCAGTTAATAGGTCACTTATTGGGAGATGGGTCATTAGTTTTTTCAAGGACTAGCACAACTCCATCTTTTGTATTTACTCAAACAATAAAAAGATTTGATTATATTTGGTCAGTATTTTTGCGATTATCTCATTACTGTCCTCAATTTCCAATATTATTAAAATCTAGAGGTAAATATCATTTTATGTAAGTTCATACAAGATCATATCCTTTAATGTTAACTCTGGATAAATTATTTTATTCTATTGTAAACGGTAAACGTACAAAAGTAATTTCTTCTGATTTAATCTATTATCTTGATGATATTGCTTTAGCGTATTGGGCTATGGACGACGGGGCTAAAGCTCAATCAGGTTTTTATTTTCACACGAAAGCTTATACATTTAATGAAGCTTATTTACTAGCAGGTATTTTACATTATAATTTTAATTTGATTTGTAGTGTTCAAAACCATAGTAATATGCCTGTGATAAATATTAAAGCTGAATCTATGCCTATATTTAGAAGAATAGTATTGCCTCATTTTCATCCCATAATGACTTATAAACTTGCTTAATACTTTGTCCCCTTTAACTGTGAGGTTAATTGAATAATTTCGCTAAATGCTGGGAACTCTTAATGTTTTAAGTACCTATGATAATTATAGGTAAAAATTTTAAAGATTAGACAATCAGCAGGAAACAAAATATATAAAGCCCAACTCCTAATGGAGTTAGCCTTTGTATAAAGTAAGTTCCTCAGAGACTACACGCGAAACAACCTAGAGGTTGATGATATAGTCCAAGTTCCTTATATATATTTATATAATTAATATCAATAGAAGGAAAAAGGAAGTAATAGATCCTGCTATTACTGTTAAAGCAGTAGGATCTCAATGGTTCTGGAGCTATGAATACTCTGATTATATCTCAGATTCTGGGGAACCTATAGCTTTTGATAGTTTCATGGTTCCTGAGTCTGATCTGGAGGAAGGACAATTCAGATTATTAGAGGTGGATAATAGAGTGGTGTTACCAATAGATACACATGTTAGATTTATTTTAACAGGTTCCGATGTTATCCATTCTTTTGCTGTACCTGCGTTAGGTCTTAAATTAGATGCAATCCCAGGCCGGTTAAATCAAACTTCTACTTTTATTCAAAGAGAAGGTTTATTTTATGGGCAATGTTCAGAAATATGTGGTGTTAACCACGGGTTTATGCCGATTGTTATCCAAGCGGTTTCTCTAGAGAAATACTTAGCTTGGCTTAACGAACATTTAGCATAAGCCCCCCATAATATTCCGAAGAGCATACCCATAAAGTGGCTATGTCCGGAAAAGTTAATTTAATTGTTAAATCCAATTTTTTGTAAGATATTC
>Ga0099824_1010625_pt1 | contig 10752 bp, 9 predicted proteins | sample SiratrowhiteBW_FD_76837 | JGI IMG/M metagenome (GOLD analysis project Ga0099824, IMG submission 76837) | Root nodule microbial communities of legume samples collected from California, USA - Siratro white BW | ecosystem: Host-associated > Plants > Roots > Nodule | place: USA: California... | reverse complement strand
TTTTTTTTTTTTTTTTTTTTTTTTTTTTTTTTGTTTTTGTTTTAGTGGGGTTTTTTTTGTTTTTTGAGTTTTTTTTTTTTTTTTTTTTGGTTGGGGAACGGGTCGTTGTTACCTTGTTGACCGAGGTGGTTTGACCTGTTTGTTCTCTAGCTTTGCCCGTAGTCCACGACGTGAATAACGTCTTGGGGGGTTTTGTCTTCTTTTCCGTTCGTTTGACTGCGTTTCATTTGGTTCTTGGCTTTCTTGATTCAACTTGATTCAACTGCGTATAGAGATTGGAAACTGAAAAGGGTTATCATGCGTGTAAAATTCAGCCTATTTTTTTATTTATTTTATTTTTTATTTTTTAATTTTGTTTTGGCAACTGATGAGGCATTTAAGGTGACCTATTGTTGTACTCAGAATGAAATCCCATGATTTGAGAGAGAAGATTCTATCAAAGATAACCAATCAGGTTTCTCTCATAATCAGTCATGAAATTACATGAGAGAGAAGATTCTATTAAACGTAACTGCTCAAAATTTTCTCAGATACTGATTATCGATTAAATTTTTGATACTTCGTATCAGTTACATCAGAAAAAATAAAAATTAATTTATGTAGTAGATTACTGGTCATTTTGTTTTTCAATCCTTTTTTCTTTTGAATACAATATGATTTGAATCTTATTCCCCTTGCTGAGTTCAACTTGGAGAGACGAGATATATCACCAATCATTAGTTGGTCCTTATTTGATAAAAAACATGTTTTACCATGTAGGAAAAGTTCCAAATTAATGGACCATAGCGGGTTATCTTTATTCAGTTATAAAGGAAAATTTTCATTTGGAAAATCTTTTGTTTCTTTTAAGAAAGGTCAACCTAGTATGAGACGTGTATCCAACATTTGACTACTTCTCGAAATTACACGATACAGCATTGGAATTAATATTAGATTAGCTGCTTGCATCTTGATAAAATAGAAGTGCTATTGTCTGTCAACTAAATATGAGGTACCATGCCAATATTGGAACAAATATTCAAAAAACTACAGTAAAAAAATATTGTAGGAGGCAGACTACTAGAGGTATTTGATTATGTTTGAAGATTATGTGACACCTATATGGTAGACATGAATATTTGATATACAATGTTTATCTTGTTTTGCCATTTGTTTGTGGCATCTTTTAACGGACTTCTGTTAGCCTATTCTTAATATGTCTTGGGCAGAAACTGCATATATTATCTGAATTTTTCTACAAACTATTCTAACTATGTTTTTCATTTTCCTCTTATCAGATTAGCCAAAGAGTTTTTGAACTCACAAGGAAAGCAAATTCTACTGATATTTTGCAGCCAGAAATAGAGGCTTTATCAGGTTTTGATGCTTTCAAGGGGAATACTTTGAAGAAAGACGATCATGGTGCTGATGCTGGCCCGGATACATCAGACTTACGCGACCAATTACTTTCTGGGAAAGATTATAAAATTAAAAGTGTACCATTTGAGTTGTACAAAAGGCGCACATCTGCATTCATCCGAAGAGAAAATTTTCTAGATATTGTCTGTGATGCCCTGGCAGAGTACAAGTATGTGGGTCCTAACCAGAGAGCAGACTTGGTATTAGCCTGCAGGTATTGCATTGTTTTATTGGAAAAGTTATTTAGACCAGCTGTACCATATGCTCTCCTGTAGCAATCTGTTGAGTGATATGATTTGCCATTGTTTATAATTTATTGATCAAGATTTTCGAGTAACTGTTACCATGTTCTTATTTTCGACTAATTGGAACTAGATTACATTCATATCATTAGGCATTTTTCTTTTGGCATTATTCTGCTGTATGAGTTTTGAAAATGTCAATGGATATCTTCGATAAAATTGTGATTTACTGATTTCAAAAACTTTCATCTCATGTCTTGTGAATTGTGTTAGGGGTTTCCTAATCACTTATCTGTCTTTCCTGCAAAATGTGCTATCACTTCTCTAAATCGTTGGTGAACACTCCCAATTTGACATCTTGATATGTTTGTAATACAACCTTTTTTTGTTTTAATTTTTATTTTCAAGGAATTTGAGCATCCTTTCCAGTAACTAGAAGAACAGAGAATGGTGGATCTGAGTTTTCAAAATGATCTTGCATACTGATTTGGTTCCAGTTACCTGGTTAAAATAAAATCTCTTCATTTTCTAGTATTTGTTTTAGTAAACATTTTCTTCTTGCACTTTTGGTTTTATTTCCATGTTGAAAATCAGGATCATTGGACTAGAATTTCAATTGCCCCCTAATAGTTATTTTGGAAGAGCTTTTTTTCCTATTCTAAGTGAATTATCGATCTCTAATATGAAGAAAAACATACATCATGACGGCATGTTGATATAGAATATTTGTATCGCATATGATTAAAAACGTATAACAAGTTAGTTTTTCAAAATATGGTGCAATTTTTCATTGTTTTCTTTGGTTTCAGGATCCGTGAACGCAAAGAGTCTGTGACAGTGCTATTGTGTGGCACAAGTGGCTGTGGCAAATCCACGTTGTCTGCATTGCTGGTATTTTGACAGAGAAAAAGTTGTTTGTTTTTCAAAATGCAAAATAAATCTAGGTTTTGCTTATTTTGTGGTAGGATATGTATGTCGGTAAGTTGAAACTGAGTAATATTTATACCTTACAGTTCAATAACTATTATTTTTATCTTCACTATAGGGAGGTAGGTTGGGAATCACAACAGTGGTATCAACTGATTCTATTAGGCACATGATGAGAAGTTTTGCTAATGAGAAAGAAAACCCCTTGCTGTGGGCTTCTACATACCATGCAGGGGAGTGTTTGGACCCTGTTGCTGTTGCAGAAGCAAAGGCCAGAAGGAAAGCAAAAAAACTGGCTGGTGTGTCACATTCACTTCCCAAGGATGAAGCAACTGAGGGTAACAATTCTAGCAAATCTGAGAATAGGATGTCAGAGAGTAGCTCTGGTCCTACTGAACTGCTTAGTCCCAAACAAATGGCTATTGAAGGATTCAAGGCACAGAGTGAGATGGTGATTGACAGTCTTGATAGGCTTATCACGGCATGGGAAGAACGAAAAGAGTCTGTAGTTGTTGAGGGTGTTCACTTGAGCCTCAACTTTGTTGTATGTTGGATTTCCGTTATTTTGTCCTTCTCTATTTCTTTTCTTATTGATGTCAATTTATGTTTTCGTTCTAAATTCTTAAATACTCATGCAGATGGGGCTCATGAAGAAACATCCTTCAATCATACCGTTCATGATACACATTACAAATGAGGACAAACACTTGGAGAGATTTGCTGTACGTGCGAAGTACATGACACTGGACCCAGCTAAAAACAAGTATGTGAAGTATATTAGAAACATCAGAACAATCCAGGATTATCTCTGCAAGCGTGCTGAAAAGCATTTGGTTCCCAAAATAAATAACACAAATGTTGACAAGAGTGTAGCAGCCATCCATGCAACTGTATTCAGCTGTCTTAGAAGGCGTGAGATGGGGGAACAGCTATACGATCCTGTTAGAAATACTGTGACAGTTGTTTATGAGGAATATAGAAATCAATGTGCAGCAAATTCTTTGACCGCTAAAGGAATGCTTCAGTTGATCCAACGACAAGGTTCTTCAAGGAATCTGATGGCTCTTGTTAATACTGATGGGTCTGTAGCAAGGGCTTGGCCTGTTAATTTAGTTGACAGTAATGGGAAGCCGGTATGGTGCCATGGACCAGAGAACGGAATTTTGCATCCAATGTATGGTCCCTTAAGAATTGGGAAGGCAGAACCGGTAAATCTTCAGTTTGGTCTTTATGGAATCAGTGCTTGGCCCAGTGATGGTGGCACTAGTCGTGCTGGAAGTGTAGACGAGTCTAGAGCTGATGGAACTGATACCGGTAGTAGATATGTATCCTCTTGCTGTAGCTCACCAAGGATGTCAGATGTCGCTGCAAAGGAGGTAAAGTCGAAAAATGTTTTGTAAATTAGTTCAATATCAAAATTAACGGTTTGTTATTGTCAATGGTGAAAAACTTGGACAAGACCAAAATCATTCTATCATTTGTTAATAATTTTTGGTGTTGTTTTAGCTCAAGGAAGACTTCTCAGTGCATGGTAGTGATGAGGAGATTGACGATCAACCTGAAGTGGGAAGTGATGAAGAAGATTTCAGTGATGAGGACAAACATGCCCATGAAGAGGTAGACTTGTGCTTTTATCTATCTCTAGTGAATTTAATCTTAGAAGAATTTCAAAATCTTTTGGGTTTCCTTTAGCAATAGCAATATTCGTCAATGTTGTTTTTCCATGAACTGACTTATAAGGTTGTCTTTCACCTGCATACGTTATAACTTAGTTATATAACTAGGTTTGATCTCCGACATAAACAATATCTGGGTCTTTTTTAATGTTTTTTGATTGGTTTGCAGGTAGGATCAGTTGACGAGGAATCAACAAAATCTGATGAAGAGTACGATGATCTTGCAATGCAAGACGTAGTGGAAAATGGGTATTGGTCGGACGATGATGAATTTAGGAGTAAGGTTGGTCTTGTTGGCGGGGAGTTAGGAAGCAAAATGCATGGGGGAAACAGGTATCGTCGAAACCTGGATCTTTTCCATAGAAGTAGAAGTGAGCCCGTGGCAGTTCCAGAGCCACAATGTTCTTATTCTTCTTTGCTCGTTGAAAAGAGTGAGAGGAAAGCCAAATTAAGAACACGTTCCCTTAGTATTCCTGCATTAGGAAAACACAGATCAGCGATGAATGATCCTATCCTTTCTGGTGCTCCTCAGAGGTAGCACCACATTCCCTCTTCAACTCAACAACTAATCATTTAGATTTTTTTTGGTGCATTTTCTTAACTGTCTTGCGATGTTTGTAAATAGTAGAGTGTCCGAAACCTTAGTCGTTTTCTAGTTGTTTTGTTGCTTCGTATGGATGAACTCATGTTTTCACATTTTTCTTGAACATTTTTCTGAGGATGTATATAAAGTATGGAATTCGTGAAGTCAACCTTCTCTGCTCAATGACTTACGCAACATCGCCCCTATTATGATTTGCTTTAAAATATATTTTAATATATTTAGTATAAAAGCCTCATAATTCATATCTAGATAATAGCTTACAAAAAATGCTATGTATTTGGTTAAATTCGTAATTTTCTATCGTAGTTTACAATTTATATTGGTATTATTTTTAGGTTATCACGGTTATTAAAATTGTGTTAAATTGTCGTTGAAAACTAATCAGGTTATAACTTTCTTTTTGTCCAGAAGATGACCGAAGGCCGAAACATGCATTTCAAACTGTCATTAAATTAGTCAACCACAGCTAAATAAGATTTTTCTGAAGTTTTAAAATTTAATTTTTTATTCTGAAATAAATTTAAATCAGTAAATATTCTGTATTATCCAATTATTTGTTTTAGAGATAAATAATATATTGTTTATGGCCCGTTGGTTCATATTCAATCTGATTTCTTCTAGATCAATGTGATGAATAAGAGTAACTGGTCCGTTATAGTCTTATACCTTAACGTGACGCCACTTCTGACCTTCACAATAGAAGCAGGGTCTAATAAATTAATACCCAAAAAGTGTTTATTGTGAGTTTATTAATTTGATTGAAGGAAAATGGTCAATCCAGAACAGCTTTTGAAGAATTGCAGATTTGAACGGGAAGGATTGTTGAAATCAATGTTTGAAGTATATAAAACTCTAAACTCAAGAGAGAGCATTAAAAAATCCTATATGTAGTTAACTCATCTTTTACGACATCATATATATGAATCATTCAATAGATAATTCTACTAGAAGCTAGAACATTCGTAAATTTTGGTATTATTTATTTGAAAAGAAACTTCATCAACTTCTTTTCTATTGAGGAATAGAGAGTAGGGAGTGTTCATATTCTTTTTTTTCCAAACCAGAAGTAAACATTCCCTCATGTAAATTTTGTTATTAACATAAAAAATAGATAATAATACAAAGTAAATGAATTTGGTTAATTTTTCAAAGTAAGAAATCAGAAAAAAGAAATTAGCTTAGATAGACGTAAGAATCGAGTAACATTTGGTGGTTATACATATTATGTTGTACTAATCAATTTTTTTTTGTCAATAATAAAGGATAAATAAATAATCTTTGGGTGTTCTAACTTTTTACACAAAATAATTCTTAAAAATAATCCTTAAACCTCACGTGTTAACGCAGTACTTACCAACTATTTTGTCTCTATTTCATATAATCAAAACTTATTCATTGTTTATAATCATTGTTGTATATCTTCGCATTTAGATACAATATACATTAGAGTAAATCCCTCCAAAACATTTGATCACAAATATAATATTTGATTGTCATAGTTTTAATATGCATTTACATATTAACTAAATACATTATTCTTCTATAATGACGTGCTCAAATTTGGTTCATTCCTAGAGGTTATGGTACATTAAATCCATATATCCTTTTAACAGCTTCAGAGTTATGCTTTACAGGATTGCAAGCACGGCAGTATTCGTTTGAAGTTTCAACTCAGGACTTTGTGTTTATGACATTTTCCATGTCAGCTGTAGTCTTTGGAAGTGTTTCTTATTGTACTTGTACTTCTTGTAAATAATGTCCTTGTATTTCTGCTGCATCTATCTGAATGAGATCCTCATTGAAATGAGTCTCTCTCCCCAGCGGTATCAAATGTTACAGTTGAACCTCCCACAATACCAAAGTTCCACATGCAAAACAGACTTAACTTCTAGGCTATGTAGCCTGAACGTGGTTATCTAAGAGGATTAGAACATCCATTAATTGGTTTACCACTTGCAATATTCCACTATGTTGTTATTGTTCTTTTCCTATACACTTTGATAATTATATTAATACATATACACTTTGATAATTATATTAATACATACATTTAGGCAAAGACAACAATATGGGAAAGAAAATATTGTTCTACTAAAATTATAATGCAATTAAATCTAAAATTTTAAATGCAACCAAGTCCACAATTTTAATGTATCTTGCTAAATATTTCATCAACATCTATATTATCCATTGTTGTCTCTTTAAAATAATTTTATTCTTTTAATATCATATATATCAGACTATAATTATCCACTTATTTTTCTAGACTCTATTTCTATACTCGTCAAAATCAGGATTCACAAATTGTAGAAAATAAGATATAAGTTTATTATGTTGTGTTGTACTCACCCCAAATCACTTATAACACTTACTCTAAACTTGGTCATTTAGTGACTAACTAAGACATATATATACCTCTACCTCCTCATCATTCTACACCAATTCATCCCCTTTGTCCCTATGAATTTCTTTCCCAGTTAGATCATGTATGAATTCATTTACTTGTGGTTTTTTCCATTTTTCATTCAAACTATTTTCTTCTCCATTTATATCTAATAGAATTTATTACCCATCCATCTACCTGCCTCTTCCACTCTTAATATCTTTTGGCATTTGTATATATTCTGAGATACTGATCCATCCATCTACCTTTCCAGAAGTTTATCTCTATTCTATTTCCAACTTTCTAAGTTACATTGTCATCAACTAGCCACCATTAGGTCCTTCTCTAAGTTACTTTATAAGTCATATCTATTATTTTTTCCTTGCATTTAAGTTTCTTCATAATCCATACTTATACTCTAAAACATCTTTTCATATGTCTTGTTCATTCGTTGACCTAAACTCTACTTCTACTTAGCCAATAGAGCAAAATTAATTAGCATAATGTATTTAAATCCTAAACCCCCCTCTTTTTTTAGCTTTACATATGTCTTCCCATTTTATTTGTGTTATTTTTCTTCTCTCTTTATTCTAGCCACACAAAAACTCCTTTTAAATTTTTCTAATTTTATTTTTAGCCCTTAATAGTATTTTGTTGAAGGATATGTAATATAAAATGTAAGATTGTGATAACAACTTTTATCAAGCATACTCGACCTACAAAGGATAAGGATATAAATTTTTATCTTTACCTACCTAATTTCTTCTTGATTTTATCAAATACCCCTATCATAACTCCTGTTTTCTTGGTTTTCCGTCTACCACCATTACCAAATACTTAAATGGTACTCTTATATGTTTGTAATTCAACACTTTGGAGAACCTCCCCATGTCATACTCCTTTACTCCGAACCCCCTATCTTACTATTTTGAAAATTTATCTATAATCCTAAAACAAATTCAAAATATTGAAGAACATTCTTAATAGCAATTATATTCTTCATACATGCCTTAACTATAAACTTGATATCATCCACAAAATGTAGGATGTTTGCTTGCACTTCTTTCTTCCCTATTTTCACTCATTTCAACAGACTTTTTTTATTATTTTTTTTCTCACGATCTCTGATAGTCCCTCTTCAGTAATTGAAAACAAAAAAGTGCAAGTGGATCTTCTTGCCTCAATCCAATATCGGTATTGTAGGACCCTTTCATGCACCTAATCCACTTACTCTCAAAGCCTAGTCTAGCCATCATATATTCTAAAAATTTCCATCTCATAGAATCGTAAGCTTTCTCAAAATCTACTTTCACTATTACACAACTCTCTTTTCTTCTTCTAATTTTTCTCAACTACCTCATTTGCCACTAACACTATTCATCACACCTCTATCTTCAATGAATGTATGTGTTCAATCAATGATCTTATTTAAAAAATTACCTTTAATCTAATAGATAATACTTTGGATACTTACCAATAATATGGATTTGTAGTCATTTAATTCTACATGATTCTTCACTTTAGATATCAATGTTATAAATGATGTATTGACATCCTTTGGGATTGTCCCACTATTTTGAAAATAATTTACTGCCTCCATTATATCTGTTCTAATAACCTCACAAATTTTTTTAATAAATATAAAATGAAATCCATCTAGGCATGGACTTTTAATACTTCCACAATCGCATACAATATATTTTATTTTCTCCTCCAATATTGGTTTGACTAGCTTATGGTTTTCTCGGTTGAAATAGTTTTGAAATCAATATTTCCTAGTTTGACATCTATCCCTCATTTCTCAGTCTTCTTCTAAAAGAAAAGCTATTTTATATTATCCTTTGACTATTTGAGTTACCTCACTTCACTTTTCCTGTAATTCTTAATCTCATTCTTTGATCTTTTCCAGTAAATCATTGAATGAAAATATCTAGAATTCGTTTCCCTTTACTCAATCCATTTGACCATGGACTTTTGTTTCTCAATAACTTCTATTCTATGGTTTATAATTTTTCATATATGAAAATAGTGCTTTCCTGTCCTCTCTTCCCGCAACATCTAGGCTGCTTTCCTAATCTCATCTATCTAGTTCTCTTATTGTATCAATAAGGTCTCTCTTCTTAAAGTACATGTTTCCAAATACATCTATATTCCATATTTTTATATCCTGTTTCAGTCTTTTTATTTTGTTTATTAACTTAATTATTCCATACCCTCCAACCTCGTAACCTTTTCACCATCTCATCAAACCCAATCATATACATCCATACATAGTTTTTAAATGGTCTCAATCCTGAATCAACTTGAGTGAATTTAATACTAGAACACAATGGTTAGACATCACTCTATCCTGCACATATTGTTTGCATCTTGACCATATTTCAAACCATTAGGAGGATAGAAGAATCCTATCTAGTTTACTCTCAACATTTTATTCGATTTGTACCATATAAACTTTTTTTTAACCATTGGTATATCCAACGTCTCCATATTTTCTATAAACTGGTTCAACTCCCTAACCTCACACCTATAACTATTTTGTTGACTAAGACCTCTACTATCCTCAACTGTCATGACTATATTAAAATTCCCTACCATACACCATGTTTTACACACCTTCATTATTCTAATTTGAACTATTTCAGCCCATAATTGACACTTTTCACTCAGATTACATGGCGAGTAGACATTCATAATCATCACAGAAATATTCTCCTTACTTAGCTTGCCTGCCATTGCTAGAAACTCCCTACCTATAATTATTCTTTCACAATTGAAAGACTCCTTTGGCCATATGGTAAACAAACCCAACGCTTTTCTTTGTAGTCAATATTTTCCATTCTATGTCCTTACATACTCAAATCGTAAATCACTTTTCTAGATTTATAAAGTCTATTTTTGTTTCCTAAATCGTAAATCACATGAAGCATGCTCATTCCTTCCAGATCAAAGTTTTTCTTAATCTCTTCTATAAATTTGCAAGTATGTATTCTGTCAAGAAAGCTCCTCTTTAGCCATTTTCAAGTTGATCCTTAACTTGAATAACTATATCATTTCATTTGTTATTGTTCTTCAAGCTCTTCTTATCTCACCTCCCTTTACCACTTGTGCATATGATTCACGTTGTTCCTTTTTTCTCCATATTGCTATTTTGATTATCTCTTTCCTTACATGCACCACCTTTGCTCTCATACCCGTCTCACTCATTTCATTCCTTTGATACCTAGATTTCTTAACATACATTTTCATGTTTTTAATCCAAATGTCATCCAATTCGTCCAATGTACTTGCATTTTCTACTTCATAAAATTTTACAAACTTAAATTTATATCCATATCTCCTAAGTTTTCTTGAGATAATATCTTTGAAACACTTTTCACGTGTTGGATTCACTATACTTATTAGAAAAACGAGAGAATATATATATATATATATATATATATATATATATATGTATTTTATTTATTTTTTTTTTTTTTTTTTTTTTTTTTTTTTTTTTTTTTTTTTTTTTTTTTTTTTTTT
>Ga0099824_1010623_pt1 | contig 10757 bp, 10 predicted proteins | sample SiratrowhiteBW_FD_76837 | JGI IMG/M metagenome (GOLD analysis project Ga0099824, IMG submission 76837) | Root nodule microbial communities of legume samples collected from California, USA - Siratro white BW | ecosystem: Host-associated > Plants > Roots > Nodule | place: USA: California... | reverse complement strand
CGATGCCGGCGCTGGATTTCTCGTCGTAGAACTCGCGCAAGGCGCTCGACAGATAATGCGCGTCGCTGGCGGCGAGATTCAATCCCTTTGCGCCGGTCGGCGGCACGATGTGGGCGGCATCGCCACACAGGAACATTTTGCCGAAGCGCATCGGCTCGGCGACGAAGCTGCGCAAGGGCGCGATGCTCTTCTCGATCGAGGGTCCCGTGACCAGGCTATCGGCCGCCTCCTGATCGAGCCGGCGTCTCAATTCGTCCCAGAAGCGGTCGTCCGGCCATTGATCGACATGATCGTCGAGCGCGCACTGCACATAGTAGCGGCTGCGTTTGGTCGAGCGCATGGTGCACAGCGCAAAGCCGCGGGCGTGGTTGGAGTAGATCAGCTCATGGCTGACCGGCGGCGTGTCCGAGAGGATGCCGAGCCAGCCGAACGGATAGACCCGCTCGAATTCTTCGATGGCCGAAGACGGCACGCTGGCGCGGCTGACGCCGTGGAAGCCATCGCAGCCGGCGATGAAATCGCAATCGAGCGTATGGGTGACGCCGTCCTTGACGTAGGTCACGCGCGGGTGACTGCCGTCGAAATCATGCGGCTGCACGTCCTTGGCCTCATAGACCGAGACGAGACCCGCAGCCTTCCGCGCATTCATCAGGTCGCGCGTGACCTCGGTCTGGCCGTAGATCATCACCGTCTTGCCGGTCGCGCCCTTCATGTCGATGCGGTGACGGCTGCCGGAAAAGGCGAGCTCGATGCCTTCATGCACCAGGCCTTCGGCATGGGCCCGCGCCCCAGCGCCGACCTGATCGAGCAGTGCGACGGTTCCTTCTTCCAGGAGACCTGCGCGAATGCGGCCGAGCACATAGTCCGGGCTCTGCCGCTCCAGGATGACGTTGTCGATGCCGTATGTGTGCAGAAGTTGCCCAAGCAACAATCCGGCCGGCCCGGCCCCGATGATTGCGACTTTTGTCCGCAATACTTGCTCCTCCCGATGCTGTAGGCTTCGTCGCGGCCTGCTTGTGGCGAAGGCCCGCAGACGATAATTATATCATATAACGGTCTGGCAAAAGGGGAGCGGTCGTCGTCCGAGCAGCGACAAACCCATGCAACATGGCTGACGTAGATGGCGCGGCAAGGCGCGCGTCAGTTCCGGCTTGAACGTGCCGGCCGATTAGATAACATGTTAATTAACGAGACCGGGCCATCGAAGCCCGCCGTCGAAAACAGGGAGAGACGCGTGATGAAAAAAGCCTGTCTGGCGTTGCTGCTGGCAGCAAGCGTGAGCCCAGCGCTCGCGCAGGACAAGACCTTCGACCTGAAGGTCTCGCACTGGGTGCCGGCGTCGCACCCGCTGCAGAAATCGCTGGAAGACTGGGTGGCCGCGGTGAACAAGGATTCCGGCGGGACCATTACCGGCAAGGTGTTTCCGGCCCAGCAGCTCGGTAAGGCGTTCGACCATTACGACATGGCGCGCGACGGCATCGCCGACGTCACCTACGTCAATCCCGGCTACCAGCCCGGCCGCTTCCCGATCATCGGCGCCGGCGAATTGCCGTTCCTGATCTCGGACGCCAAGGGCGGCTCGATGGGGCTGGACGCCTGGTATCGCAAATATGCCGAGAAGGAGATGAAGGACGTCAAATACTGCCTCGCCTTCGTCCATTCGCCCTCCTCGTTCCATTCCCGCACCAAGAAGATCGTCAACCCCGAGGACGTGAAGGGCATGAAGATCCGCCCCGCCCACGCCACCATGGCGACCTTCGTGACCTCGCTCGGCGGCACCAACGTGCAGTCCTCGGCGCCCGAGGTCCGCGATATCATCGAGCGCGGCGTCGCCGACGGCGTCACCTTCCCCTGGGGTTCCCTCGTGCTGTTCGGCATCGACAAGGTGACGAAGTACGACATGGAGGCGCCGCTCTACACCACGACCTTCGTGTTCGTGATCAACAAGGACAAGTACAGTGCGATGTCCGACAAGCAGAAGGCCGCGATCGACAAGAACTGCTCGATCGAGATGGCGGGCGCGGTCGGCGAGCACTGGGGCAAGTTCGAGGATGCCGGCATCGACAAGGTGAAGGCGGAATCCGGCCACGAGGTCTACAAGCTGACGGCTGAGCAGACCGCCGCCTGGAAGAAGGCCGCCGAACCGCTGGTCAAGACCTGGGGCGAGGGCGCCAAGAAGGCCGGCGCCGATCCCGACGCGGCGCTGGCGAATCTGAAGGCTTCGCTGAAAAAGTACAACGCGCTCGCGGAGTGAGGCGATGGCAGGCTCTCTCTCCCCCTCTCCCCGTTCTTACGGGAAGAAGGTTGGGGTGAGGGGCTGCTTCCGCAAAGTTGCTGACGGATAGACTCGCGGAGAGTCCCCCTCACCCGGAATTCGCGCTGCGCGCGAATTCGGGGAGAGGCGAAATGCGCAGCGAGACCTGAGCCCAAAATGACGCCACTCGATAGGACCACCCCATGAAGCGCGCCTGGATGGATCGCGTGATCGACTCGATCGAATGGATCGCGGCCGGCTTCGTCGGCCTCGTCGCGCTCGACATCTTCCTGTCGGTGCTGTTGCGCAACACGCTGAACTATTCGATCCCCGACAGCTTCGACATTGGCCGCATGCTGCTCGGCATCCTCATTTTCTGGGGCATCGCGGCGACCTCCTATCGCGGAACCCACATCACGGTCGACCTCGTCTGGGGCAATGTAGGTCCGCGCTACCAGCGCTGGATCGACGTGTTCGCAACACTGGTGCTGCTGTTCGTCGTCACCGTGCAGACCTGGACGCTGTTCGACAAGGTGCGCGGCACCTACAACGACAATGTCCAGACCTTCGACATGCACATGCCGACCTGGCCGTTCTTCGCGGTCGCCTGGATCGGCGACGTCTCCGCCGTGCTGCTGATCGCGATCCGCACCTACCGGCTGATCTTCCACCCCGAAGAGATGCACGACCCCAAGATCAAGGCGACGGAGTAACCATGAGCACCGATGCCGTCGCCGTTATCGGCTTCGTTTCCTTATTTCTCCTGATGCTGCTGCGCGTGCCCGTCGGCATGGCCATGGGCCTCGTCGGCGTCTCCGGCTTCTCCTATCTGGTCGGCGCGACGCCGGCGCTGAAACTGGTCGGCCAGACCTCGATGCGGACCGTGACCGACTACACCTTCGGCGTCATTCCGATGTTCCTGCTGATGGGCTCGTTCGTCTCCCATTCCGGCATGAGCCGCGAGCTGTTCCGCGCCGCCAACGGTTTCGTCGGACATCTGCGCGGCGGGCTCGGCATTGCCACGGTCGGCGCCTGCGGCGGCTTTGCCGCGATCTGCGGCTCGTCCGTTGCGACCGCCGCGACCTTCTCCGCCGTCGCCTACCCGGAGATGCGCCGCTTCGGCTATCCGCAATCGTTTGCCACCGGCGTGATCGCGGCAGGCGGCACGCTGGGCGCGATGCTGCCGCCCTCCACCGTGCTTGCGGTCTACGGCATCATCACCGAGCAGGACATCGGAAAGCTGTTCATCGCCGGCATCATCCCGGGCCTCTTGGCGATGACCATGTACATGATCACGATTTTCCTGATCGGCTATTTCAGGCCCGACTTCCTGCCCAAGGGGAAGGTGACGCCATGGCGCGAGCGCTTTGCCGGGTTGAAGGAGATCTGGGCGCCGGTGCTGCTGTTCGTCTTCGTCATCGGCGGCCTCTATGGCCTGCCGTTCCTGCCGCGCTTCACGCCGACGGAAGCCGGCGGCGTCGGCGCCACCGGCGCCTTCATCATCGGCGTGCTGACCGGCCGGCTCGACCGCGAAAAGGTGCTGGCCTCGCTGCTGCAGGCGACGCGCACTGCGGCCGCGGTGTTCACCGTGCTGATCGGCGCGCTGATCTTCGGCTATTTCCTCACGGTGACTCAGACGCCGCAGAAGGTCACTGAATTCCTCACCGGGCTCGGCCTCGGACCCTACGGCGTGCTGGCGCTGATCATGGTGATGTATCTCGTGCTCGGCTGCCTGATGGACGCCATGGCGATGATCATCCTCACCGTGCCGATCATCTTCCCCGTGATCATGCATCTCGGCTTCGACCCGATCTGGTTCGGCGTCATCATCGTGATGACGGTCGAGCTCGGCCTGATCCATCCGCCGGTCGGCATGAACGTCTTCGTCATCAAAAGCGTGGTGAAGGACGTCTCGTTCTCCACCATCTTCAAGGGCGTGATCCCGTTCGTGGCGACGGATCTCGTGCGCCTCGTGATCCTGATCGCCTTCCCGCTGCTGGCGACCTGGCTGCCGACGCGCATGATGGCGCATTGACGTTTTGAGGCTGGACAGTCGCCACAACGGCGGTGAGCCCCCTCGCCCCGCTTGCGGGAGAGGCGAAGACGCCCGGCGCCTTCTGACATGACAGTTGGAGTGATCGATGACCCCCACTCTCGAGACCAAATACCTATTCACCATCACAGCGCGCATCGGCGACGTCATCACCGCCGGCGAGACCGGCATCGGCGTTCGTCGCATCATCCCGATCATCGGCGGCGAGGTGACGGGCACCATCATCGGGAAGGTGATGCCGTTCGGCGCGGACTTCCAGACAATCCGTCCCAACGAGCTGATCGATCTGGAGGCGAAATACGCCTTCGAGACTGACGATGGCGCAATCGTCTATGTAGAGAACAAGGGCATGCGCTTCGGACCGGTCGAGTTGTTGCAGAAGCTGAAGCACGGCGAGCCGGTCGATCCGAAGCTGATCTACTTCCGCACCGTACCGAAATTCGAGACGGGTCACGAGATGTATCGCTGGCTGATGCAGCACATCTTCGTGGCCTCCGCCGCGCGCCATGCGGACCGCGTGGTGATCGACGTGCATCGGGTGATGTGAGGGAGTCCGTGCGTCCCTTGGACGGCCAACGAAGTTGGCCCGCAGGCATTCAATTTCCTGCAACCGGTAGTGGCAACACCTCAACTGCGCACGGGGGGCGCGGGTACCAGCCGGCGGCTAGCTACCCTGCGCCTCCAAGCATTTCGAGGGAGCGCTGTCTGGCACAACGAGTGAAACGCACCGCGAGAAGGCAGACGTGCGCCCGACGCGTGAAAGTCGGATCGCAATCCGCCTTTGACCCAGGGCTCGGCTGGTTTCAGGATGGTCCGGCGCAAGGTTGCGCAGACCAGGGGAGTGCCACCATGTCCCTCATGGCTTCCAGCGGCTCGAGCCCGCAGCACCGCTTCGATCCTGCCGAAATGGGCGCTATTGCCCACCTCTACCGCGGCGAGGTCTATCGCTCGACCATCTGGCGAACGCGGCTCGACAACACGACCAACTGGGCGATCGTCACGATGGGGATCGCGCTGTCGACGACTTTTGCGACCCCGGGAGCATCGCCACTGCCGATGGTGCTCGTCGGTCTGCTGGTCGCCGTGTTCCTCGCCATGGAGGCGCGGCGCTATCGCTATTTCAACGTTTGGCGGGCTCGCGCGCGCTGGCTGGAGAAGAATTTCTACGCCCCGATGTTCACGGGCGAAGCACACGACGATACCTGGCAGACCATTCTCGCGCGCGACTACACCGCACCCCGTCACCACATCTCGTTCGTCCGCGCCGCAGGACGGCGGCTGCGTCGCAACTATGTTTGGATCCTCGTCATCCAGGCGGTCGCCTATTACGGCAAGATCGCCATCCATCCGACGCCGGCCGCGAACCTGGCGGAATTCGTCGATCGTGCCGCCGTCGGACCGCTTCCCGGCGGGATCGTCCTCATCATGGGCTTTGCCTACGATTTCGGCTGGCTGGCGTTTGCGCTCGGCACGCTGTGGCTCGACCAGCGCGAGCACGGCGCCAAGGGCGACGGAGTGGCGATGGGCTAGCGACGGGGTGTTGCGACCACAGACGCGGCGCGGCCGTCGCCACTGTCCTCGCCCCCTTGGGGCGGGAACCCTGTCCCATATTGACTCCTCCAAAATTCGTTATACAACCTAACTATTCTGACAAGGACGCAAATGACACAGGGAAACGCCGAGACCGCGAACGCGGGCGCCTCCGGGCTACTCCGGATCGAGCGGGCAGACCGGGTTCTGACCGTGGGTCTGAACCGGCCCGCCAAGCGCAATGCGCTCAATGACGGCATCATCCTGGAAATCGGCGAGTGTTTCGCGAACCTGCCCGAGGACATCGGCGCGGTCGTCATCCACGGCATCGGCGACCATTTCTCCAGCGGTCTCGACCTGTCCGAATTGACCGAGCATGACGCCACGGGCGGCCTGCTCCATTCCCAGCTGTGGCATCGGGTGTTCGACCGCATCCAGTACAGCCGCGTGCCCGTCATCGCGGCGCTCAGGGGCGCCGTGATCGGCGGCGGGCTGGAGCTTGCCTGTGCTGCGCATATCCGCGTCGCCGAGCCCTCGACCTATTTCGCGCTGCCGGAGGGACAGCGCGGCATCTTCGTCGGTGGCGGCGGCTCGGTGCGGCTGCCGCGGCTGATCGGCGTTGCCAGGATGATGGACATGATGCTGACGGGCCGCGTCTATAGCGCGACCGAAGGCGCGTCCTACGGCTTCGCGCAATACCTGACCGAGGCCGGCCACGGGCTCGGCAAGGCGCTGGAGCTCGCGACCAAGGTTGCGTCCAATGCGCCGTTGACGAATTTCGCCGTGCTCCAGGCGCTGCCGATGATCGCCGAGGCCAATCCGCAGACCGGCCTGTTGATGGAGTCGCTGATGGCGACCGTCGCGCAGAGCGATAAAGAGGCAAAGCGCAGGATCCGCGAATTCCTCGAGCACAAGACCGCAAAGGTGAAGCCGAAGTCATGAGCGCGCAGCCGTCCTCTTCCAGCATGGAGCGCGGCGCGAGCACTTTCCCGCTGCGGCCGATCTCGTTCGGCGATCCCGTCGTCAACATCGAGCGGCGTGAAGACGGCACGATCTATCTCAGGCCCAAGCAGCCGCTCGGCGACTATCCGGTCCGCATCACCGATCGCCTGCATCACTGGGCCACGACCACGCCGGACCGCGTCTTCATGGCCGAACGTGAAGGCGGCCGCGGCTGGCGCAAGATCACCTATGCCGAGCTGCTCACCGCGAGCCGGCACATTGCCTCCGCGTTGATCCAGCGCGGCCTGTCGGCGGAGCGGCCGGTCGTGATCCTCTCCGGCAATTCGATCGACCACGCGCTGCTGGCTTTCGGCGCTTTGTACGCAGGCGTTCCGTTCTGCCCGGTGTCGCCGGCCTATTCGCTGGTGGCGAAGGATTACGGCAAGCTATCTTACCTGATGAAGCTGCTGACGCCGGGCCTCGTCTTCGCCGAGGACGCCGACAAGTTCGCCGATGCGCTTGCCGCCAACGTCTCGCTCGGCACCGAGATCGCCGCGTCCTACGGCAGCGTGCCGGGCCGCGACGTCACCCTGCTTGCCGACCTCATGGCCGCGCCGATCCGCGGCGACCTCGACGACGTCCATAGCAGGATCGGCCACGACACGATCGCAAAATTCCTGCTGACCTCGGGCTCGACGGGCAATCCCAAGGCCGTCATCAACACCCAGCGCATGATCTGCGCCAATCAGGTGATGCTGCGCGAAACGCTCGCCTTCCTCAAGGACGAGCCGCCCGTCATCATCGATTGGCTGCCGTGGAATCACACCTTTGGCGGCAACCACAATATCGGGCTGACGCTCTACAATGGCGGCTCGATGTATCTGGACGCCGGCAAACCGGTGCCCGGCGGCATCGAGGAGACCGTGCGCAATCTCCAGGAGATTTCGCCGACGGTCTATTTCAACGTGCCCAAGGGCTACGAATCGCTGCTGCCCTATTTGCGCGAGGACCAGGGGCTGCGCGCAAAGTTCTTCGACCGGCTGCACGCGATGTTCTTCTCGGGCGCCGCGCTATCGCCGTTCGTCTGGAATAGTCTCGACGAGCTCGCGGTGAAGGAGAAGGGCTATCGCGTGCCGATGCTGACCGGCCTTGGCGCCACCGAGACCGCACCGTTCTTCATGTCGGTCAATCCGCGCACCAGCCGCTCCGGTCATGTCGGACTCCCGGTGTCAGGCAACGAGGCCAAGCTGGTGCCAACAACGGCAAGCTGGAGGTGCGCGCCAAGGGGCCGAACGTGATGCCGGGGTACTGGCGCCAGCCCGACATCACCGCAAAATCCTTCGACGAGGAAGGATTTTACAAGATGGGCGACGCGCTCAAGCCCGCCGACCCGAATGATCTCAACGCCGGCTTCGACTTCGACGGACGCGTCAGCGAGGATTTCAAGCTGGCGAGCGGCACCTGGGTCAGCGTCGGCCCCTTGCGCGCGCGCTTCGTTGCGGCCTGCGCGCCCTTGGTGCGCGACGTCGTCATCGCGGGCATCAACCGCGACGAGATCTGCGCGCTGGTCGTGCTCGATCTCGACGGCTGCCGCCTGATCAACCCGACGCTGCCGGCCGACGATCTGGTCGTCGCGACGCGCGACCGGCTGGTTCGCGAGGCTTTCCGCGAGCGCCTGACCGGTTTCCTCAGCCAGGCCACGCGCTCTTCGACCCGGATCACGCGCGCGATCCTGATGGACACGCCGCTGTCGATCGACAAGGGCGAGGTCACCGACAAGGGCTCGATCAACCAGCGCGCCGTGCTGGAACATCGCACCGCATTGATCGACGAGCTCTACGCTGCCAATCCGTCGGACCGTGTGATATCGGTCGCTTGAGAAATCATCGCCAAAGGAGAACGCCATGTTGTTGAAGGATCAGGCAGCCATCGTCACCGGCGGCGCATCAGGGCTTGGCGCGGCCACCGCGCGAAAGCTGGCGGCGCAGGGCGCCAAGGTCGCGGTGTGCGATCTCAATACGAAGCTTGCCGAAACGGTTGCGGCCGAGATCAAGGGCGTGGCCGTGACCTGCGACGTCTCCGATGCCGCGTCCGCTGAAGCCGCGATCGCGCAGGCGACGAAGGCCCACGGCCCGGCGCGCGTGCTGGTCAACTGCGCTGGCATCGGCGTGGCAAAACGCGTCGTTGGCCGTGACGGTCCGATGGCGCTTTCAGACTTCGACAAGGTGATCAAGGTCAATCTGATCGGCACCTTCAACATGCTGCGCCTCGCCGCGGCCGAGATGTCCAAGCTGGAGCCGCAGGCGAGCGGCGAGCGCGGCGTCATCATCAACACCGCCTCCGTGGCGGCCTATGACGGCCAGATCGGCCAGTCCGCCTATTCGGCGTCCAAGGGCGGCATCGTCGGCATGACGCTGCCGATCGCGCGCGAGCTCGCGCAGTTCGGCATTCGCGTGCTGACGATTGCGCCCGGCCTGTTCCTGACGCCGCTGCTCGCCAACCTGCCGCAGGAAGCCCAGGACTCGCTCGCTGCCGCGATCCCCTTCCCGCGCCGGCTCGGCAATGCCGACGAGTTCGCCGCACTCGCCCTGCACATGGTCGAGAATGCCTATCTGAACGGCGAAGTGGTGCGCCTCGACGGCTCGCTGCGCATGGCGCCGAAGTAAATTCGTGACGTAAGGCACCGCCATGTTCGTGAACCGGCGCGAGGTCCAGATCCAGTGGGGTGATTGCGACCCTGCCAACATCGTCTATTACCCGCGCTATTTCGCGATGTTCGACGATTCGACCTCGACCCTGTTCGAGGTCGCCGGCTTCTCCAAGCAGGACCTGGTCCGCAAGTACGGCCTGGTGGGCATTCCCATGGTCGACACGCGGGCCAAGTTCTACATCCCCTCGACCTATGGCGATTGGATCACCATCGAAACCAGAATCGAGAGCATCAAGCGCTCGAGCTTCGAGGTGAAGCACGACGTCTACAAGGGCGAGGCGCTGGCGATCGAGGGGTTCGAGACCCGCGTCCTGGTCGGCCGCGATCCTTCCAACCCCGACAAGCTGAAATCGGCACCGTTTCCGCCGGAGATGGTCGCCAAATTCACGGGACGCTAAATCGCCGCATCACCAAAAGAGGGGGCTGAATTGGCCCCCGATTTCTGCTTTCAAAGAACGACGTCAAGGGAGGAATAGATGAAACGCTTTTATTTGACCGCTGCCATCACCGCGGCCGCACTGGCGCTGCCGGCACTGCCTGCGCTGGCCCAGACCAGCGAAATCACCATCGGCATCACCACCACCACGACCGGACCGGGCGCGGCGCTTGGCATTCCCGAGCGCAACGCGCTGGAATTCGTGCCCAAGGAGATCGGCGGCGTGCCGCTGAAGGTGATCGTGCTCGACGACGGCGGCGATCCCACCACCGCGACCACCAACGCCCGGCGCTTCGTGACCGAATCCAAGGCCGACATCATCATGGGCTCGGCGCTGACGCCGCCGACGATCGCGGTCTCCAACGTCGCCAACGAAGCCGGCATCCCGCACTTTGGTCTGGCACCCTTCCCGATCACGCCGGAGCGCATGAAGTGGTCGGTGGCAATGCCGCAGCCGATTCCGATCGTGGGCAAGGTTCTGTACGACCACATGAAAGCCAAGGGTGTGAAGACGCTCGGCTATATCGGCTATTCGGACTCCTACGGCGACCTCTGGTTCAACGACCTCAAGGCGCAGGCGGTGCCGATGGGCATGACCATCGTCGACGAGGAGCGCTTCGCCCGTCCTGACACTTCGGTGACCGGACAGGTGCTAAAGCTCGTCGCGGCCAATCCCGACGCCATCCTGGTCGGCGCCTCCGGCACCGCCGCCGCGCTGCCGCAGACCGAGCTGCGCGAGCGCGGCTATCAGGGCCTGATCTACCAGACCCATGGCGCGGCCAGCATGGACTTCATCCGCATCGCCGGCAAAGCGGCCGAGGGCGTGCTGATG
>Ga0099824_1010622_pt1 | contig 10758 bp, 5 predicted proteins | sample SiratrowhiteBW_FD_76837 | JGI IMG/M metagenome (GOLD analysis project Ga0099824, IMG submission 76837) | Root nodule microbial communities of legume samples collected from California, USA - Siratro white BW | ecosystem: Host-associated > Plants > Roots > Nodule | place: USA: California... | reverse complement strand
TATATATATATATATATATATATATATATATATATATATATATATATATATATATATAAATATATGTATGTGTGTGTGTGTGTGTGTTTTCTTTCAATGTCAGTATTTTGATTCTTTGCTTGATGATTGTTGTGTTGATTCATGGCTTGATAATTGATCCTTAGGGTACTGGGAAATATCATTTGTAATTTGGGTTTAAATTGAAATACCTAATGAAAGCTTGTATCTAGGAATAAAACATGATTCATTTATTGTATTAAACCCTTGCAACAGAAACAAGTCTTCTCTATATAATTGATCAAGGAATTGTCGATTAATAGGGAAGCTTAGTTTCATTAACCAAAGAAATTAAAGTTTGAGTATTATTGTGGGTTGACATTAGCATTCAGAAGGAAAGAAGACAATTGTTTTTGTACATGAGAGTGAGGTATGGTGAAGTCTAACCCTAACAATTTCATCTCATTGATCTTTAACCTTTTTTTGCAATCCAAGATTTCATAAAGATATATAAAAATGTTTAAATTGTTTTTGCATAATTTTTTTCTTGCATATCACTCAAAACTATGAAATTGTTCTTTGATATAATTTTATTATAATTGTAATTATTGTTGTGTATTGCACAAGTCCTTTAGGAAATAAAAATATTTATTACTTGCTACATTTGCGACTAGTGCACTTGTCATTGAAAGCGAAAAAATAAGCTAACAACACTACATTGAGTCAGGAGTGCCTTAGGAAAGAATATGACATTGTACTTTGTAGCGAAAATCTACCTAGTTGAACTTGGCTAGTTGGTTAAGAACTGGACATAGTCTATGAAATCTAATGAACCAGTATAAAAATACTAAGTATCTTTTCTTTCCTAAACTTTTTATATTGCATGTTATAACTGTTTATCTAACCAAAGAAGGAGGACAAGTTAAAACTAAACTTGCAAAACTATTTGTTATATCATAGTATATTTATCTACATATTGTCTAACCATGCATACTCAAATAATACATGCAAAAAATTGGAAAAATTTAAAAACACAATTCAACCATTCCTTCTTGTGTTATTTCCTATTTTTCACAGTTTTTTAAAAAGTTAGAGGGGCCTTAGAAAAACATTCATATGAAAAACTTTAGTTTCAACATTGTGATCTCAAAAGTAGTTTGCTCTAATAGTTTCATAAAGTGGAATTGCATCTTTATTATTGTTTGCAAGTTGAACAACAACATTTTCATAATACCTTTTAATATTTTTAATTTTGAGTGAATTTCTAGTTCACTCTAACCATGGATTTTTATGATGTACTGCAATGGAAATTTAAATTCCTATTTATTATTATTGTTCATGTATAAAATAACATATTCAAAATTCAATATTGTCATCCTCACATTACATAACTCAATTTGTAACGTTCACCAAGATAATGAACTTATTAAGTTTTTGAAACTAATGTAAAAGGAGATCGAAACACAAGAAGTAATGGTTGAATTGTCTTTTTAAAAGTTTTCAAAATCTTCTTAGAAGGTTTCATCTAATAGGTGTTAGTAGATGAAGTTTATACTTGATAAACGATCTGTTAAGTAGTTTTCTTGAGAGTATCTCTTCTGAAGATTGTTAGACGCACTTTTAAGTTTAACATACACAATATTAACAAATCTTCTCAAAATTTATTTTTTGCAAAGCACTCCTTTATAAGTTAGATGAAGATTAATAACATAAAATCTAAGGAATTAAGGGATATGAGAGATTTAGTCAAGTTATTTTTATACAAGTGCGACTATAAAGAATATATTACGTCCATTTCCTGATGAAGTAATCGAGTTTCACTAAGCAGGCTAATGCTGCAAAGATACAAACAAGTATTGTTTCAACCTCAACTACTCCTAGCTAAAACAACTTGAGTACTATTTGGACACACAACCACATCTAGCTAAAAATCTTGAGTATTTTTTGGAACACAAAAACTTCTAGCTATAAAAAAACTAGTATTTTTTGGACCTCAACCACTCCTTGCTAACCTAAAGAATATTTTTTTGAAATGAAACCACTCTAGGCTAAAATCGAGTATTGTTTGGAACACAACCACTCCTAGCTAAGACTGTGTATTTTTTGGAAAGAAACAACTCCTAGCTAAGATCGAGTATTGTTTAGAATGCACTCACTCCCAGCTAAGACCGAGTATTGTTTGGAACACAATCACTCTCTGCTTGGCTCTCAAAATTGTGTTTTCAATAAAGTAGGCATCGGTTTCCAGGATGGTTTTAAGAAGAAAGTAAAGAAGTTTAAAAACCTTTTTAATCATAGTGGAAAATCAACTTCACCATTTCTCTCTTGATTTTATTGTATGGAAAGAGGTCATATGGTTAGACATTGCAGAGTGAGATTACATTATTTCCCAAAAGGCCTTGTAAAGTGGGTTCTCAAGAGTACCATTAACAAATTTGGACCCAAGTTTAACAGGGGACCAACTTTTGTACCTTAAACTATTTTGCAGAGACTGTGTACAACCAAGAAGCAGTTGTGGTACCTGGACAACGGTTGTTCGAAACACATGTTAGGATACACTTTAAAATTTATTAACTTAAAGATGAGGTAGGAAGGCTTCGTTACATATGGATATAACAACAGAGGGAGGATCCTTGGCAGAGGTGATGTGGGAGCCATGAGTCGATGATAATCAAGGATGTATTGTTGGTGGATGGGATAAAGCATAATTTGCTAAGTATTAGCCAACTGTGCAATAAGGGATATGGAGTCACTTTCAAACCAGACTTGTGCCTCACATTGAATACATCAGCATGTCAGACCTTGCTTATTGGTAAGAGGATAAACAACATATATATGCTTAATATCTGTGACGTAGCATCTAATATGACTTGTTTGCTCTCCAAGAATGATGATTCATGGCTTTGAAATAGGAGGATTCTCATATACATATGCATCATCTTAATAAACTTGTTTATAAGAATTTACTAGAGGGACTACCTACACTTAAGTTCGAAAAACATGGAGTATGTGATGCATGTTAAAAGGGGAAACAAATGAAAACTACTTTTAAATCTAAAAATTTTGTTTCTAGACCCTTTAAACTGCTACATATGGATCTATTCGATTCTTCTTGTACTATGAGCATAAGCTATAACTACTATGGATTAGTGTTTGTTGAAGATTACTATAGATTCACATGGACATTATTCATTGTAACTAAGGATTATGCATTCATAACCTTTAAACAACTTGCTAAAGTTTTGCAAAACGAAAATAACAGTCATATTTCTACTATCAAATCTGATCATGAGGGAGAGTTTCAAAATGATAGGTTTGAGAGATCTTGTAATAAACATGGTATAAAACATTTTTTTTTCGCTCCAAAATACTACAAAAAAATCATTAAATAGTAACTTATTTAGAAACCAAAAATGATTAGTTACTATATTAATCAATTTAGAGACAAAAAATAATTATTATCAAAAAATAATTAAATAGCAACTTATTTAGAATCAAAAAATAATTAGTCACTATATTAACTAATTTAGAGATAAAAATAACTATTAAAAAATGATTAAATAATAATTACTTAAACACAAAAGTAATTAAGTATTATATTAATTAATTTAGACCTTATTTTATAATTTAAAAATTTATTAGTATAATTAGATATTAAATTTGTAGTAGTTAATGATCATAAAATAATTATTTACTTAGAAATTAGTTTTTGAAGTCTCTAATTAAAAACTATTTTTATGTAATTTTTATTATAGTTTAAAGAGAGGAAATAATATAATTTTACATATTTTAAGAAGTTAATTTTTTCGATTCTCTTTCCTGAGATATCTTTTTATTGCTAAGTGAGTAATATAAAACTTTTAAATGATTTTTTTCCATTTGTATTACTTACGTAATGATTTAAGATTATTATAAGGTTTATTTAGTTTCTAAAAGTAACCGTTAAAGGAAGCCAAATTCTAATAATAATAATGATAACAATAATAATAAAATAGGAATGATAGTTTTAAAGTTATATTGTGCAAAGTGGAAATCTAAAAAGTCAATGTGCTGATTGTGTTGTTTTATTATCGTGGTGGAAGACCAACATAGCACATATATTCACTCAAGTGGGACGTGTAAGTAGACTTACCACAATAACCACATCATAACCATACCTTTAAAATCTTCTGCTACTTGCATTTGATATATATTTTTTAAACATTAAATATATTTTGTTTTAATTAATATTTTGTGATTATGGTGTTATATATACATGGGAGCATATAACATTGTAAATGAGCCAACTGAGGATGTTCTTGGTTGAGTTTGTTGCATATTTTCTTTAAATATTTTGAAAAGAAAAATTGTTCATTATGTTATTAGGTAAATAGATTTTGTTTTAAAATTGATTTGAAGAGGAATGTGTTTTGATGTAAATTTTATTGAATAAATTGTAGTGAATGTATGTATATATGTATGCATGTTTAAATCACTTGTTGGAATAGAATAGTGTTAAATTGGGGTGTTACAGTGCTAACACTTCAAGCATCATAGTTGGCATTAAACATTCTACATTGATTACCCATCTGTGTAGACATGCTAGAGTGGATGTCCCACTCCTTCCTTTTGAGTTACTTAAGCAAATTATTGATATAAATTAAGGAGAGTCCACACAGGGACCGTGATGAGTCAAGAGCATTTTGATGCTTTAATGCATGTGATGTACATGGCTTAGACGATGATCATGGATACCCTTAGAGATTTAACATTGTACATACTTGGTAATCCACCAACATTTCATTTATCCTTAGTTGAGGAGTTTTCTACTTATGTTACTTGGCCTAGAGTCTACGATCAACTTAAAGGGGGGGGGGGGGGGGGAAAAACTGAGTATAGCAAAGGTGAGAGAGAAGAGGAGAATAAAATTTTCAAAGACATTTAGGAAGGAATTTATTTTTTTTTTTTTTTTTTTTTTTTGTTTTTTTTTTTATTTTTTTTTTTTTATGTTTTTTATTTAAGTTTTGTGGGGGGGTTATTTGGAACAACTGAGTATAGCAAAGCTGAGACAGAAGAAGAGTATCATATTTTCAGAGACATTTAGGAATGAATTTATTTTTGTTCTTTATCTTATTTTTTGTTTTTTTATTTATTTTGTTTCTACTCATTTTTCCTTTTGCTTATTTTTCTTTGTTTTTGTTTTTATTGGGAAACTTGGTGGGATAACTGTTATAAGGCATTGATGCATAATTTGGACTAATTGAATGATCATTGATGATAAATTATGTATGTATTTTTCGCTAAGATTTGTGAATGGATGGACTGTTCTTGAGAATTGTAGTTGAGGTTGCTCTTTTGTATCCTTGTGATTGGAGATCGATACATTAACTTAACTTATACCAGGTGAGATTGTAAGCTTCAGAGTCATTCAAGTAAGTACTATCACTGATTTTTCATAATTGATTTTGTTTGAGTTTATATGTTGATTGTTCAATTGCATGTAACAAATTATCAAAGCCATTTTTGTTAATATTTTTAGCTAGAGCCAAATAGCCAGCCCACCTTTTGTTTGAATAAAACATTTGTACCCTTTTTGAGTCTTTATGAGATATTGTTTTTCACCTTTAAAACTACAACTTTGTTTGACTACCTCACTTTAAGTTAAGAGAACAAAGAGACCAGGAACTTAATATCAATCAATTAAGCTTGAAGGGGAATATCTAAAAAATTTAGAAAGGATTGTAAATTGTCGAAGGTTGTGTTTCCTTTAAATATATATATTCACAAAAAAAAATAAACATTTCAGATGTTGAAATAAATAAGTTCAGGAAAAAAGTTGATAATTGGTTGAAGTAAAATGATAATAGAATTTTTGAAATTATTTATTGATCTAATTGCTTTCTTTGTTTGAAGTGTTTTGATTATCTAGAAAAATAAGTTTTTCTTCTTAACCCAACCAAATTACAAGCCAATCAAAGTTCTTGTTGATGTTTCTTGTTTTTGAAAAGTGTTGGCTCTTGAAATAAAAAGCAAAGTTAAATTGTGAAATTTGATGATAGATGAGAGACAAATACATATTGAGATCTTAGAGTGCTTGAGTGAAATACTTCTGGTGATCTGTGTGGAAACTTGTATGCATTGCCTATTATAGTTACATTAGAGTACCATAATTGAGAATTGGTGAGATATAATTGCCCATTCATATGTTAAGGTGAAGAGAAGCATATTTGATTGAATTCTGATATGATTGGTGAATTAGTTCTGAGTTGTTATATCATTGTTGAATAATTATTATATGTGCAAAGTTACCTTTGCTTGACAACAAGCAATGTTCTAAGTTGGGAGAGTTTGATAAATTTGATTTACATGCTATTATTGACCTATTTTATGACTAAAATAAACTTTTTCCATACTAAAATTTGCTTAATTCTCAAATTTATTTGATTTTGTTAATCTTTATGATGAGAGTTAGAAAAAGGATTTAATTGCTAATTTATGATATTTTGGGTTATTTTTTAACTGAAAAGTATTGGATTAGAAGATGGAGGATGAAAGACTTGAAAGAGTGATACAAAAACAAAGAGTGAAGTAAAAAAAGTAATGCTTGGTGCAGAAAACCTGAGCTCAACAAAAGAGGACCTCGAATCCAAAGAAATGTGCCTATGCACATCACATGGACCCAACGCAGGTTGGGTCTCAAAACTTGAAATAGTACCAAAATCTAGTGGCACTCGACGTAGTTGACCTAGGCTAGATTTTCAAGTTTATTGAATAGTTACTCATATTAGGGTTAGGCATCTAAGGCTATTGCATCTCGAAATTCATCTCTTGGAAGACAATTTTAGGATTTTGTGTGGATTCTTCTTTTTATTCCACTACTCTATTGTAAGGTTTGGTATCCTCGTATCTATGAGGAACTAAATTCTCTATTGGCAGGGTTAGGTTAAAATTTTTTGAACTCTTATGTAATCATTTCTGTTTTAATATTTATGTCTTTCCTTTTATTACATAAGTATTTTAATTATATACATAGTGCTTGTTATGTTAGTTCATAACTCGATTATTGATTTTTTAGTGTTGACAAATATCTCTTAGTTCTAGATCTAAATTATATTATCGAATGAAAACTCGTATTTAGGAATAGAGCGTGATTCAATCGGTGTCTTAAGAACCTTGTGAAAATTCAAGATTCATTTATATAATTGATCAAGGAATTGATTTTTAATAGATAATCTTAGACTCATCTATTAAAAAATTGGAGCTAAGTAATTTGGTGGGTTGACATTGATTAATACTAATAACTTTATTATATTATTGTTAATTCCTTTTCTACATCCAAGTGTTAATATAAATATAAATTATTCTTTAAATTGTTTTTAATTTCTACACATATTATTAATTTATAAAATTTTTATTAAATATGAATTTATTATAATGATAGTTATTATTTTTATATAACACAAATCTTTAAAAAAAATTATTATTTATTACATTATGACTGATGACTGATGTACTTATCGTTATAACAAAATAAATTAACAATATCCTACTAATATATAAAGATAGACAATAATTACATAAAAATTTTTAGTAGAGTCCAAAATGTCTTATTTTCGACTATTGTCATTTGATTTGGAGATAATATTTTTGTATTATTTGAGAAATTTGGAAAAATATTAAAAATGCAACTAAAATATTCTAAAATATTGTTATGTTACCGAAGATCTACGCATGAAGCTTTACTTTACTTGTTTTGAAAGTAATGTTTTTATTATTTTATTACTTATTTATATACTTTAATAATAAAAAAATAGTTAAAGAATATCATACTCTTTTAATATATTATTATTTGTCATCCAATTAAAAAATTGGTTGAACCTCATGGTTCACCCTTTTGAAATTAAGTTGAAGTAGTTTGTTGGTGTATAAATATGTATTAATTTTTTATATAGAAAATTTTGATAAAAAAAAACTCCATATTTTGGTATATATTGTCATATTGTTGACAATAATTATTGAAAATTAAAAAAAGAAACATTATACTACTATAGTCTATCATTCATTTGATTTATGTAAAACTATAAAAAAACATGTTGAAATAAAATATTTCTTTATAGTTTTGAAAATGATAAAGACACAAGTTAATTCTTAGTCAGTAAAACAATAATTATTATAATTAATTTTTAATATTTAATTAAAATCATTTTTATTATATTTTCAAATAATAAATATTCTTCTAAAAAAAATTTATATCATTTATAATAATTTGATAAAGACGTATAATCTATTACTTATTATATTTTTTAATGGTGGTGAAACTTATATTCATTTCTCCTACTCTATTCATCTCCCTTTATTCCTTTTTATATTTCTCTTTAATTATATTTTTTATTTTCACTTATTTTTATTTTAACATTTTATTTCTATCTCAACTACTTCATTTCTCTCTACTAAGAGTAACATAATGAATCAAAGTATAAAATTTCAACGTGCATATAGATAAGTAAAACTCATAAAACAAATATTTTTTTATTTTCTTTAATATGAAATAATTCTAGTAAAATCAAATGTGTTATCAACGTATTAATGGATTAGGCTCACTGATTTAAAAAATTTTAAAAACTATGATTCAATCTGTATTTATACAAAATAAAAAAAAATTGAGTTGAATTCAACTTAAAAAAAAAAAAACTAACCCCAGGTTAAGCCACTGGGAATCAAATCAAATTTGTGAATTTTCTGTCCTGACACTCCTAATTTGTTCTCTTGTGTCTGTCGCGGTGATAGCTGGCACTCCTGCACTGGCAAACTTAAAGTTGTTTCTCCCAACACAAGAATCAAAATCAAACATAACAAAAAAAACAAAAAACGTAACAAACTATTCGAGTTCCACCGATAAACCCGCGTCACTTGAATAACCAGTCCGAGTTGGCGACTCAGCAACATCCATGGACGAGTCGGGTTCTGCCTCCACTCCGCTGCGCCCGGTGACAGTCGATGGCGCCGACGCCGACGCGGCGCTGGCGAAGTCGCGATTTTTGACTCGGGAAGAGGTTCTTAGGCGGCGGCTCCGGCGAGTGAAGCAGCTAGGGAGATGCTACCGGGCCCACTATTGGGCCCTAATGGAGGAGCTGAGGTCGAAGTACAGAGACTATAGCTGGAACTACGGGAAGAGCCCCTTCAAGGAGGATCACAACGAGAGCGACATCGACAATCAAAACGGCGGCGGCGTCTCTGCACTCGGTGGCGGCGACGACATCGTACGGTGTCGTTTCAGCGGCTGCAAGACTAAGGCCATGGCTTTAACTACGTACTGTCATGCTCATATATTGTCCGATTCCAAACAGAGGCTTTACCAAGGATGCAGGGCCGTCGCCAAAAAGTGAGTTTTTTTTTTTTTTTTCTTTAAACTCCGTTTTCTGATATTTTCAAATTGAATATGCATTTATGGGTGTTGAAGTGAAATTGGAAATTGTTTGAGGTGAAAAGTTAAAAAGATAATGAAAATTATATTGTAGTCGGTGTTGCTAATCTTCTAAGGTTGGCTTTGTAGCGTGCTTTTGGGATTGGGTTAGGTTTAGGGTTTAAAAGAACTTGATTATTTTTTATTTCATGTAGTATTTTAGAACTTCTGAATTGAGTGTTTGGGTAAGATGCTCAGGATTCTAGGTTCAAGCATTTTCCGACCATTGTACAGTAAAAACAAATAGTTTTCCATGCGTCAGTTTGGTTTTGGAGGAATTTCTTTTCTACTTGAATTTTAGACAGAAATAGCCGCTGTATCATTTGTGTTTCAACCTGTGTGCACTTTAGAGGCTCACTTTTCTATCACACTATTTCATTTATGGCTACCTCAAATCAAACCGTTCTTGGGTTTATTAACCAAAAGATTGACATCAGTGAATCCACGAATTTCTTGGGTAATTTTGATGCTCAAAATCTACTTTTTTAGAAAAAAATGTGCAACCTAGTGACTACTGATGTCAGATGAAAGTTTCTAACGTTTTACAAAGAATGAATCCATTTCAAGACCAGTCAGATTTCTCTGTCTGAAAAAGTAGTTTGATTTACATTTTGAGAGTTTTCAGCACATTGCACTGTACCGATCAACATGTCTTTACGGATTAAAATTCTGTACTCAATACTAGTCTTCATACCCATAATTGGTAAATCAATCTTTCTGTCCGTTTCCATGTGTCGCATGCCTTCGTGTTTTGAATCATCTAGAATAAGGATCTTGAGAGTTCATAGTTATCAATAATAAGAAAGAATTAATAGAAAAATATTAACCATTGTCCATTGTGAAAGACTGATTCGTCAAAACTTGTAGAAATTGCTAAGAAGAATATAAAGTTTTATCTCTTTTCCTTTATGTCTCTATACTTGATGGAAATCAAGATACATACTTAACCAAGCCGAGACAGAAAGTGACTTATTGGTTTTTCGATATCATTGCCTTTGATAATCAATCAAACCTAACAGATTCCTTCTCAAAAGCCACCCCTTTGTCATTATTAGGCTATGTTCCTTCATTTTATTATTAAATCGTATATATATATATATATATATATATATATATATTATTTGCCACGCATGAAACATTTCTTACAAATTTGTTTCTTTGAAATACTTACCAATATCTGGAGCAGACTACTTTACTGACGCAAATCTTTTCTTTATTCAGTTTGCCAACAGGGCCTTCATTTTGTAATAAGCCTGTACTGAAAACCATGGTTCCTCCTGCATGCCCTACTCATCATCAATTCGGTGAAAGGTGTCTAG
>Ga0099824_1010616_pt1 | contig 10763 bp, 9 predicted proteins | sample SiratrowhiteBW_FD_76837 | JGI IMG/M metagenome (GOLD analysis project Ga0099824, IMG submission 76837) | Root nodule microbial communities of legume samples collected from California, USA - Siratro white BW | ecosystem: Host-associated > Plants > Roots > Nodule | place: USA: California... | reverse complement strand
TATTTATATATATATATATATATATATATATATATATATATATATATATATATATATATATATATATATAGCTTGAATGTGTTCTAAACTTGGATACATGAATCATTTGCTTAATTTTAAATTTTACAAATTGTCTTTTCATCTTCTTTTCTCTCTTTTATCTCTTCTCTCTCAATTTTCATTTAGACTTCCTCTTTTTTTTCTCATCTATGTTTTTGTTCTTCATCAATGAATAACTAATCCTTGAAGATCAATTCAGGAATTAAGATTAAACAAATTGAATGATCTGAGTTTGTTCTTCTCTTCTATAATTTTGGTTTTTAGATTTTGTATTTACAATTTTCTTTCTAATTTTAGAAATCAAATTAGAAATTGATTGAATCTTGATTTAACATTCAGATACAAATTAGATGAAATGATATTTTGATTTGATTTATATAATTAACTTAATTGATTCATGAAATTAATTAATTTTTTTAAACTTTAATTTGAATATATAGAGAACAATGATAACAAGAATTATTTTACTTGTTTTTCATACAGTTTAATAACTCTCATTTAATAGCAACTGTCAATACATTTCCTATTTGTAAAACGTATCTATGGTAACTAACTTTCAACTAACTTTCGTAAAATATATCTAAAGTAGTGAAGAAAACACGTGAATAATATTTCCTATTGAGCTAAAATGTCACTTAGAAGACTTAATTGACATTATACTAATATCCTAAGATGCTAAGATATTAATGTTCTAGTGTGACTATGCATGCTAATACTAGAAGACCCACATCTTGAACTAAATAATCTTAAGCAATTAGATAGTTTAAAAACATTCACAAAATTTTACGAAATCAATCTTTTCACACCCAAATAATCGAATTTCATCATTACATTTTTAGCATCTCACCCCCTATCGATAACAAATATATAGGTAAAGTCACAAAACCTAAATTCGTCTATCAATGAATTCTTGCATATTAAGTATATTGAATCTGTAGCTTTCTACTTGCTTTATATATCTTCATAGATTGGTGTGTATTTGCCTAACAACAAAGCTCATTAGTAAGCAAAACTGGATCCGATCCAATCTTTTGTTTTTTCTTCGCTACAAGCTCGATATAACCATCAGTTTATAGGTAAAAGGGGAAAACAAAACATAAAACTAAACACCATAGGTTTAAATGCTTATTAAAGCTGAACAAAATAACAAATTAAATTTTCCATAACATATAGCATAATTCAGGTGCTTTAAGTTTTAACGAATATGTGACAATGCATTATTCAACATGCAATAATCAAACAAGTGCTACTACTTGCACTGCGACTTGAAAATCGAAATCACTTCTCGTACGTTGATCGTGGACATCTGAAGGGCAACAAAACAAAGTTAATCACAAATCTGATTAATGTCATCCGTTGTGAAAAGATAACGTAGAATCTTTGGCAATTTCGCGTATATAAAATGATGAATTAATGGTACACGGGCACGCCTAAGAGAATATGTTAACTTTAAGGTGATGCTACGTGGGGACCCAATTCAATAAGACAAGAGATTTGTGGAGCATTAACATGATTATTGGAAGTGTGAGTATGTATTTACCTCAACGGGAATAAAGGGCTCTACCTTTTATGCTGTAGGAGACTACGCCAAACAAATATATTGATTTGGATTGAAAAAGCCTAAAACTTTGGGATGTGACTTGAATATCTTGAATTCTATATTCTAATCATCATTTTCTCAATCCAAAATGAATAGCACACCACTTAATGAACCTCGAACTTGGAAAATGCGTATCATGAGATTCCCAATATATTCCACTAACTTCATCAAAGCGAGAAGTGGGAATGGTACTTCAAAATCTATTAGTGTCCTTTCTTCCCAATTAAGTTACTTGGCACTTAAAAACGATCTCATTGGATTCATCGTTTAGAACACTGTTAGTGAGAAATATTTAATGCATTCCTTAACGAATATTTATTTCGAAAGGAATTTTATTAAAATATTTAAGCCTTTCTTTTATCATCAACTCATATAAAATTCACCTACCAACAAAGAGTATGTTAAAAAAATATGTGAAAGATGCTGCTAGTATTTTCACTTTTTGAAAAGAAAATTGACGCAGAAATATCATTTCCGTAATTTTACATGAATACACACCAAATTTATTAAACACGTAGTTTAGCACTTATTGTAATTATAGATGATATTCTTTGTATAATTGCACCCGGTTATTACCACATATATATATATATATATATATATATATATTATGATACACATATGTATGGTATGCTTTAAAAAAAATGTCTTTAGTTAAAGTAAATTGTTTTTTTTTTCATAAATAAATATTCAATCATATAGTTCAAAACCATTCAATTTTGTTTCTGAAAAAATACTAAGTAATTTTTAAAATTATAAATATAATACAAGTAATATTTCCATTTATTATTTATAAATCATATTTAGAATCATAAAAGATTATATGATTCATTATTTTTAAAACTAAATTGTTTTCCATAATTTTTAAGTATTAGTTTTAAGTATTCATGTTGTTTTATACTTAAAAAAATGTTATACTTACCATGTTTAAAAAATTGCTTAAGAGAGAAACCTTTTTTATGATATAGCATACTAATCCAGTTATTCTTTTTTCATAATAAATATATAATTAAAAAGTGACTTCTTCGTCATCGTTGTACATGTGTACATTAAGATTGTTTCATTGTTGCCTTACTTGTCAAATAAAATAAACAATTTCAAACAATGACAAAAAAACTAATAAGTTTAAATTAGATAAATACATGAAGAAAAATTTTGAAGCTCATAATGATTCACTCTGTGTTTTTTCTTTTTTTAAAAAAAAATTAGATTAGATGTTTAGAATGGATTAACTTGCAATAAGGTTTGATCATTAATATCTCTGTCCATCTTCTATAATTATGGATTTACTGGTGGTCCTACACAAATTTTAAAAAGAATTAAAAGAAAAGTTAATTAAGATTTGATAATTTTTTTAATCCGCTGAGTGTTTTATAAAATTAATGATATAGTATAAATATAATAACTGAAAAAATTAAGATTAATAATTTAATATTTATTAAAATTTACTATAAAGAATATATTAAAATAAAATCTAAATTCGTGAACTTGTAAATATATATCTAAATAAAATAATAAATAAAAATATTTAGATATATTTAACCTACAAACAACTTTATGTAATAATAAAGAATAGATGTGATAGACTGAAGTGTGAATTACGAGACACTAACCTATGTACGCTGATAGACGACTTTATTACTATTTTCAAATAGGTAGATTTGCATGAAATCTCCTCAAATATCATCCCTATATATTAGTAAAACTACATTGTGTACCGGGTACTTTTAAATGCATAAATTATGTAATTATTCGTTTTTGTAGAAAACTTATGCACCTAGATATTTTGTTAAATAAGAAAATTATTTTAGTTTATTAGAAAATAAAATTATTTAATTGGATTAAAAATGATAAAAGGTAATTATAAAAATATATTTATAAACGTCAATAAAATATTAAGCGATAAGTTAATAGAGTTGAGTCTGTGCATAAGCTAATATGTGTTGTTTAATAGAAAAAAAGTTGTGTTGTTTAAAGGATTCAATGATTATAAGTTACCTCAAGCTGAATCAATGAGATAATCAAATAGCATTCTGACTATTATTTAATCCACTCGAACCCAAAAGTAAAATATAATTAATATACACCTTGGTCCTGCGACACACAACAGATAAAACCTCTATAAAGCAAACAACCACTCATGGGAATTGCAGGAACGGAATGACCATATTCCAATACCATAAAAATAAAATATGATGCAACGCACCATGCATGGGACAATGCAATATACAAGTAGGTGACATGCCCAAGACGCACACAATCTTCTAATATTTTTTTTGTTAATATTTTATTCTTACCGACTTTTAAAATTCATTCATGTTATCTTTTAGAGAATCCAAGAAAAATTAGGAATGTTCTTCGTTATTTAATAGAAGTTGATAAATCCGTCATTGAAAATAAATCATTTTTAATAAAGGTTTATCATGCTTATAGATCATTTTTAATGATTATATAATCGTCGTTATATATTGATGATATACAACTATAGTCATTTTTAATGATTATATAATCGTCGTTATATATTGATGATATACAACTATAGGTATATAGTAACTCAACGATATCACAAAATCGTCATCGTATATCAACGTCTCAAACAATATAGGTTTCGTATTTTCCAAGACCATCAACATTTTAGTAAACCTTCCTTTGGTCTCTAGGAATCACGTGAACCTTCTATAAGTCTAAAAAAAAATTATTTTAAGGTTTTACATTAAGAGATGAACACTCTGGCTAGAAAAGACTCAGTATTTAAGTTGTCCAAGTGACGCAACTCTTGAAGGTGTAGTTGGCTCCAGAAGGAAAAAGGGGATTGAATAGAGCTTGAAATCAAATTACAAATTATAAACAAATCGAAGGCAACATATGACAAAGCATAGAGTAGAGAGAAGTAGACACATATTTATATTGGTTGACTCTACAACTAGGGCTACGTCCAATTCCCTTAAGAAAACCACTTAAGAGCTTTCAGTAAATGAGTTTTAACACCTCTCCAAGATGAGTATTTTACACCTTTCCAGGTTCAAGTTTTAACGTCTCTCTAGAAATGAGTATTTTATACCTCTCCAGGCATGAGTTTCAACTCCTTTCTAGGAATGAGTTTTAACACCTTTATAGGAAAAAGCAGTCCTAATATCTCTCTAGGATTAAAACCTCTCAAACAATGAGAAAACACTTTCAAATGAGAGAACAATGCAAGCTCACAGGAAATACTTCACAGAGTGAAGGATTTACAATGGTTTGCACACACCCTTCTTTCTAATTGTTCTCAATAGAAAATATGAACAGTGAAACTCACTCAAGTATTTCTATTTTACTTACTCGTTATCTTTTTCTATTCTCTTCGTAGTATTTTTTGTCTTCATAGAGTTTTTTATATAGTTTCTAAAATGATGACCGTTTGAAGCTTATATCTGTTTGATGCTTAGAAGGATAAATATCGCAGTGATGAATATAATATGTATATTCTAGATTGTTTAATCATTTGAAAAATTTCCATTGTTCTCCCAGACTTGAACGCTGAGACATGATGAATTTTTATCTCCATGAATCATGTATTGCATCATCATCATTTTTGACATTAGACGCTATATAAGGCAACTTTGACTTTGACGTAATCTGGTGTGTATTTAGCATTTAATGTCACATGATTTGATATTTGAAATATTTCCTTGGTCATTGAAACTTCAAAGTCGCAACTCTTCGTCATTATACAAATCTCGTTCTACAATTCATCTTCTTTGTGTCTTACGTGATGAGTTTTCACATCTTAAGCATGTAGCTATTGTCATTTATTTATATGAATTTGTTCCATATTTGATTCCTTGGTTTCTGAAGCTTTAATTTTCTCTGATAATCTTCTGTGCAAATCTCACACTGTTGTTGGAAAATATGTTGGTCAAGTTCAAGAGGGAGTGAATTGAATTATTAATCTTTTTTTTCTTTTAAAGAGAGAAAGAATGAGTATTTTTATGAAACAATGATCACAATACAAAGTATGCACAAACAACAATTAAAAATGCAAAACAACAAGCTAAAATAACAATCTAAAATGTGATAAGTGTGTCAATCAATAAAAACGCCTAGTTAAATTGTAAAAACAATTGATTGAATTTTCTTAGAAGTGCTGAACCAAAGAAATAACATGCTAAATGGTAAAACAGTTGATTAAAATTTCCTTTCCAACACTTAAAAAAGAATTTGGCAACTTTAGCAGAAGAACAGTCAGTTGAAATCAGATTTTAACCAATCAAAATTCTTAAAATTTTTAAATAGAATCAATTTTCAATTTGAAATCAGTAAAGACAACGTATATGTCTTTCACGAAATTGCTTTATGTAGTGATAGTTCAAGAAAGCATAGATAAATGATTAAGCAACTTGCCCAAAAAAAAACAATTTGTTGAAAACTGAACACAATTGGCTAAAAAATTTAAAGCAAAGGATGTGATAAAGAGATTTGCAATGCAGCAGCGAAAACATAACCAATTTAAAATTAGTGTGCAGTAATGACTTTGCAAAGTTATCCAAAAACAATTTGATTCAAGAAGAATATATCAGTTTTGTTAAAACTCAAAAACCAATGTGAAAGTTTAGAAAACAACTATGTCCAGTATGATTTTACAAAGAAAAAACAAGTTTTGCACAGTTTTATTCACAAAACATAAAAACAGCACCTTAGTTCAAGCATGAGGCTAGACTTATTTATTAGTCATCAATTCCTCGATCAATTATATAAATAAAATTTGCAATCATCAAGGATCTTAAGACAACAAATAAATCTAGCTCTATTTCTAGAAACAAGCTTTCATTTAGTACTTTTATTCAGTTCTTGATTACAAAAGATATTTTTCAATACTCAAATAATCACAGATCAAGTCATGAATCAATACGATAGACAATAACCATATAATTAAAATACTAATATATGAAAGACATAAATATAAAAATCAAAATGATTACATGAGAGTATAGAAAGGTAAATTCTAACCCAACAATAATGAATTTAGTTTAAACATTACAGAAGAATAATGAAAATAAGAAATTATTCTTAAAGAACCCTAATGTTGTCTTCCATCTTCTAATTTCGCTCCGCTCAAGATATCTAACCCTAATACAAAACAAATATAAATAGATTTTGAAATTCCATGCTCATGCCCGGACTCAACTTCAGCTGCTTCGTATTGGAATCTTAAAGAAATAGATAATGAAAAATTTGGAGCATTAGGGTTTCACAAAGAGAGTGAAACTGAAAACCGGAAGTGAAAATAAAAATCGAGAAGGAAATTAAAATATGATTATTAATTATAACTCATTAGCGTTAGTCTAACCCAGGCTTAACTACCACCTATCATCTATGTCAACCCCATACTTCTCAATTTGAAATTATATTTTTTTTAAGTTAGTTAATCCAACTTATATTATCTTTTTTATATGACTATATTGGTTAGACTGACACTAAATAATTATTATTTAATTACTTCACTTCAGAGTCTCGTACATTAACACTCAAAATTTTTTAGATACTTTTTTATTTAATATTTTAAAGCATTTATTTAAGTGTTGACTTAAATAATATAAAATATTTAACTTTTTAAAATTTGTTTTTATTAAAATTATTGTGGGCCTAATAGCATCCGCTTTTGACAGTTAAGTCACCACAACAGGTTTACCTATTTCAATTCCTATTAACACATCTAGAATGAAAATTACATGGGGAAAATAAAATAAGGAAAAGCGGAGAATTTTTAAAACTTTAAAACAGAAAATATTGTAATAGAAGTTAGAAAAAAAAAATAACAGAAGAGTGAGTATACGTTGTATTTGTTAAAGTGTGGTTACTACTTTTTTTTCTGAAGTTTTCGTTACTACTATTGGTATCCAAAGTTCAAAAAACATCCATATACATGGTTTCAGAAAAACGTATAACCCATTAGTGAAAGAAAACTAAAAAATAGCTTTTCTAACAGATCGTGAGTAGACAGCAAATAACATTATTTACATGCTAAAGTTGGACATAGAAAAAGCCATATTTATTTTTTATTTCTTTCAAAGATACGAGTTTAAAGTGTAATGCTTTTAGCAGTTACGTACATATGCATCATAAAAAAATAGACAGCTAAAGATAGTGAGAACCAATAGTACTTGCTTTAATTTGAGAAATGATTATGATAAAGGCTTGAGCTTTGGTTAGTGATCAACTTGTGGTGGGGCATCTCCAGCAAAAATTTAGAACTAGATCTTTACAGTAAAACGATTTCGATGTCATCTCCTATGCGATCTCTTTTATTCATATCAATATAGGTGCCAAAATTCCCCATTTATAAAAATCTCGAATAATCCAGAATAATGAGCCATATTTTTAACATACTATTTAAATTATATTTGTATTTTAAAATTGTGCATGACAAGAAGCTAAAGTATTCGAAAATGGTGCATATCAAAGCAAAGCAAATTCATTACATTACAATAATTTACATCTTAGAATTTAAAGAGACATAAAACCTTAATCCACTCTCTTCTTACCTCCACTTCTAGTCAACTAGCACTGCATAATTATTTATTTTAATAATTTGATACCCTTGAAAATAAAGTGAAATAGAACTTAGAGATAAGTTTCATGATTCTTCTCTAAATATTTCACAAGACATTTGAGTACTAAACTAATAAAGAAGGAGAGACGAAGACTCACTCTAACATCAAACATCGGATACAACACAATTTAGCTCAAGGGCTTACCACATTTTTATTTTTATTTTTTATCTACGAACCACTACGCATCGCAGAGGGGTCTTCATTTCCATGGAAAGCCTAAGGCATTCCGAAAGATCCACATGCTGCGACGGGAGCCATATGAAGTGGCGGAGAAGTTGCGCGAGCCAGAGATGGGTCGTTGCCAAGCCCAAGGCCCGGCCTGGACACACCCTACGTCCAGCCCCGAAGGGGGCGAGCCTCAAGTCCGAGCCCATGATGGAAACGTCTTCTTTTAGGAACCTCTCGGGCTTGAATGCCCATGGGTCTTCCCAGATGGACGAGTCATGCGATATTGCCCACATGTTAACCATGGCTGTTGTGCCAGCTGGCACAAGTACTTTATCCACGTGGACATCGTGGACTGCGAGGCGGGCCCATGATAGTAGTGGACCCGGTGGGTGCAGCCGAAGAACTTCTTTCACTATGGCCTGCAGGTAAGGCAGGTTCGCAATATCCGAGTCTCGCACGTGACTCCTTTCGCCGATGCACGTGTCAATTTCTTCGCGGGCTTTCTTTTGTACGTCTTGGTGTAAAACCATCCTGGCCATGACCCATTCTAGCAGTATTGCAACTGTGTCTGTTCCTCGAAATACCATTTCCTGCTCAAAATAACAAAATCACTACATCTGTGAGCACATCACATCACAGATCGATCGTGAGTCCCAATCTGAATCTTACAAAGACCGAACCAGAATATGCAATCACTGGGTTACTCCTTGCAACATTTTCACAACATTACCTATGTGTCGTACAAGGAATTTATGCATGTCAATTATCAACAAGTCTTGAGATGACAGGCAAAATTATGTATTAATGTTTTTGTTTGGTTGTTTTGAGGGAAATGTAACATATATGTAATGTGTGGAAAAGGATGCATGCTTTTATATGGTTTTACTTTATGTATATTATTATTGTTATCCATGGATGGAGGTCCACTGAGTGTGGGGTTTGGTTTGAGTTTGGGGGAAGAAAAATAGGTAGAGAGTACTTACCCACAGAATAGCCACCATATCTGAATCATCCAACCTTTCTTCTTTGGGTAAGGATAACAAAGTGCTAAGAAAATCATTCTTCCCAACAAAACTCCCTTCTCGTTTTCGCTCCTCCACAACTTGCCCAACCACACTACCAACTTTAGCCGCCAACTTGTGGCACCTTCTCTTCACCCCATGAAAGTCCAAAAACCTGAGAGGAAAATAATCTTCCAAGTTGAACTTCGCAATCAACTCGTACCCTTCCCTAACCATGTCACCCAACTCCTCACTCTTATCATTACTCCCAAACACACTCTCCAAAATATTGCACAGAGATCCTTCCTGAAACACGCCCCGAACCTCCACCGCCCCTTTCTCCTCCATCTCCTTCCACGCGCTCTTCACCATGTCATCAGCCACCCGCTGCCGTACACCCTCCAAACCCTGTATCCTCCTCGGAGAGAACATGTGGAACGCCGCGATCCTACGTAGGTGCCTCCAGTAGGTGCCGGAAGGAGCGAAACCAATGGCACGCTCAAACATGAGAGCGCGTGCGGATTCTTTTATAGGACGATCCGAAAACGAGGATCCGAATAAGATTTGTCTCGCAGTCTCGGGGTGGCTGCTTATAACAACCGGAGTGGGTCCCAGGCTGAGCGCCATTAACCTCTTGGCGTTTAACGACGAGGCTAAAGCAGCGAGTTTTGCGTGCGCCAGAGAGCCCATTAGAGGCAGAGACCCCAGTATGGGCCAGCCCATAGGCCCAGAAAGTTTTGCATTTGGTTTTTCGTTGTTGTGATGAAGTTGAAATCGATAGTTTCTCCATGCAAAACCTCCAGGGACAAGCCAGTAGTTAAGGGAAATAGCGAAGAGGGCGACAAAGAGAGTGGCGAGTGGGGAAAAGGAGAGAGTGTTCAGGAATTGGAACTTGGTTGTTGTTGTTGGTGGTGCAAGGGTAAGCGCTAGGGCAAGAGAAACAAGTAACGAGGTTTGGAAGGAGAAGGATGTTGGCGTGTGTTTCATGTTTGGTCAATGGAGGAAGAAAAATAGAGGAAGATCGATGGACAAGAATTGTTGCTATTTCCAGAGATGGACGTGTGTCATGGGATATAGAGCATGTGGGGATCAGTTGAATATATAGGCAAAGGAACTGGATAAGCCAAACACCTTAGTTAAGGTAACCATGGTTAATCCAACTTTAAGTCTGTGTCATACCCCATCATCTTTCTTTTTTTTTTTTTTTTTTTTTTTTTTTTTTTAAATAAAAAAAATTTTTTTTTTTTTTTTTTTAATTAAAAATTAAAAAAAATTTAAAAATATTTTTTTTCTTTTGTTTTTTTTTTTTTTTTTATTTTTATCAAATTTTTTTTTTAATTT
>Ga0099824_1010615_pt1 | contig 10765 bp, 5 predicted proteins | sample SiratrowhiteBW_FD_76837 | JGI IMG/M metagenome (GOLD analysis project Ga0099824, IMG submission 76837) | Root nodule microbial communities of legume samples collected from California, USA - Siratro white BW | ecosystem: Host-associated > Plants > Roots > Nodule | place: USA: California... | reverse complement strand
ATATATAATCATATAATTAAGGATTGAATTTGTTACTTTTTACTTTCATTCTTTATTTTTTAGTCTACCAATTAAATAGTTAGATTAGAAAAAACATAAGATTACTTTTAGAATAACTTGATTATATATGTAATGTGTTATTAGATTTATCCAAAAAAAATAAAACTATTACTTATTAAAATAAAAAGAAGCCCACACAACATTTTTTCTTATCTTATATAAATTTTAAATTTTACATTACGTTTGATGTTAGCTAGACCGATACTAAAGTTTAATTATTTAATAAAAAATTAAAACGATTAGTATCTATTTTATTTTTATGACACTTTTGAATTTGTTATAATTATTTATTTTAGGGTGTGTTTAGAATCATTTTGACCTACTCAAACTTTTATAATTAATTTGTGTCGGTTTAGAATTGGCTTAACTAATTTTAATAATATCTCAATTCTTACTTTTTACTACTATTCTTTGTGTTTATTTTTATGAATAAAAATATTATTGATATATTTACAAAATTTGTTCTTGTTCTTGTAATGTTTTCTATAGTTGTTTTGGCTGATAAACAATAGAAATATATTATTTTAGCTTTTCAAGTTGGTTGAAATTTATTTATAATAGTTTGCAATGTGTTATATCTTAGTTAATGATTTTCTCTTATAATTTTATAGTTTTCATGAGTTATAACCAATAATAGTAAAAAAAGTGTATTAAAAGAAGTGTATTCATCTTCATGTTCTTAATCTCTTTAATGTATTGTTTACATGTCGTTAGTTATGGTGTTTTCTCTTTATGAAATAAAACAAAAGTAAAAGTGATGATACGTGCGTTAGTCTTGATGTTTTAATATGATAAAAAAGTTGCATATGAATTTACGTGTATTTTACCTCTGTATTTAATGCATTTGCTAGGTTATATAATGGTTGTACATGGAGATTCCTTTCTCCTCAAATTCTAAGTTTGAGACAGTCAATCTAAACTGTGAAAAATTAAAGGAATTGATTCTTAGTTGTGTAGAAAAGGGACTTTTAACTGATAGCAATCAAACTAGAAAATCACAACCAGTTTGTTATAAAGTTTTAGTTTTCTTCCACTTTAGGAATAAAGTAGGTCAAACATCCTCAAAAATAAATAAGATAGCCAAAAGTATATATAAAACCAAAAATTTGGTATTAATAAATCACACTGATTATAAAGAAACTTTAATCCAAAAGTTAAACAAAATAAATTTATAAATCTTTTCTCTTCATACATTATTTTTCTTACTGATTTTTTGTTCAATGTGAAACGTTTAAATTACACTTTACTCTAAAAATAGTATTGACAAACTAATTCACATGACTGCCAACATAAATTAATTCTAGTTGCAAGAACTTCATTTTGAGTAAATTATAAAAGATAAAGGCTACCACACTATGTATTAACTTAAATATTGTCCAATGGGCTCTTATGTTCACGTACTTGTTTACGTTTTCACTTCAAGGATTTCAGCTAAAGGAGCAAATTCAGATTTTGCCCTATGTCTTTTCCGTATCTTTCATTTTCCGAGTTCCATTTCCAACCATCTTAAATCAATTCAACCTATATGTGTATAAAAAAAATCAATTGAAGGATTCAAGAGAGAGGCTTTTGTATTATTGATACGGTTTCAGAGCACCAACAACCATAGATATAAAAAGCAAAAAGAGATGTGGTTTTAAAGAACTGAGACACCCAGAAAGCATAATTCACTGAAATGACAATAATGGACCCCCAGATAAGACCAAGCACAGACAGGAATGGTCAGGATAAATAGCAGAAGCCACCATTGACAAGCTTGGAATCTACATTTTTAATACCAAAATGGGTCTCTTTTAATTCACCTTTCTTTTTTCCCCCTAAATTCAATTCCCAGTTCATTCCCTTTCTTCTTTTTCAATCCCATATGATTTCTTGTCTTTTAAATTCATGGTACGTGTTATATATCGTTCAACTTTAATGTTATAAAACCACTAATGTGTCTTTGTAAACTAACAATTTAAACTTTTGAAACAGATAATTTATAACATAATTCCAGAATTTTATTATCTAAAGTCTCGATCTTTAACAACTTGCAATAGAAATTTAAGTACAAAAATAGATAATTTTGTACATGTATTGTTATTATATTTCACCGACCTATATAACAACTAATAACAGGTATTGAATGTTTGAATACATGGACCACTAAACCTGTGATGTGAGTTATACTAACATGCATGAGTACTATTTTGATTTAAATATAAAATTTTGTTCAATTATGGAAGAAGAAGGTACGAATTAGTGGAAAGCAACAGTTGTTTCAATGTAAGCATGCATATTGATTGTATAAAAGGATTGACTTTCTGTATGAGTGACATTACATACACAAAATCACGGAGACACACATTCTGAAGAAGATGTACCAAAGAAAAATGAAAGAAACCCTATTTTTAATATTGGTCCCCTCATATGAAGCAGTGAGATGAAAGAAAGAAAAGAAGTGTGTGACAAACACAATAGTCCAAATTGGAGAAAGGGAGACTTCTTTTACCATGAAATTATATGAAGCCACAAATGAAAAATAACTGCTATAGAAAAGTGCTGGTGGAAACATTATGTAAAAGGAAATAAAGGGTACCAAAGAGAACAAAAGCAAAGCAGAAAAAGAACATGAATACTGCTGGCTGAGTCACTGTGAGAGTGTGTAATCGAAATAAAGATAGAAAGAGAGAGAAAGATGATCAAGAAACAACATCCACCTGCCACGTTGTCCCTTACTCAAGGGATTTACAACTTTAAAGCAATAATTGGTGTGATGATGGCATAAGAGTCAAAAGAAAGAAGAAAAACAGAATTGTATTTGTTCGGATATGATTTTCTTAGAAGGAGAATGTGTTTGTCTGTGTGAGAATAAAAGAAAGATAGTTCAGTGTTGCTTCCAAGGACAGAATACTATTGTTTTTTATTCAATAAAATTAATGACCAAGGTAGAATTAATTGATTTTAAGATTTATGAGAAGCTAGATTCCCGGAGCTCGTGTGTGGGAGAAACAGTAAGACATTAAGAATCTATAATCTCCTCCTATTAATAATCATTAACATAATATCTAGCACGCAGTTGTATACCTTAAAGAATTTAACATAAATTTAATTTATTATTGGTATGATACTCTCCAAGTATTTAAACTTAGATCACTGAGAGACAATTATGATTCTCTCCATTCAATGATTATTGTAATTAATTCAACTAGAGTCAAATCAGTAATATTTAAATGTACTTTTTTATGAGATCTAATATAGATTAAACAATAGTTAATATAAACTATTGCAAGAAACGTACATTTATTTATTATTATTATTATAAAAGTATTTTAAAAAATAAAAAAAAACAAACCGGAATTGTTTTTTTTAATAATAACCTGTACAACGTAATTGGTTTTCTGTACTTACTTTAGTGGCTCTTATCATTTTTTAGTTTCAGTCAATATATAAGAAATTATTGAAATTGATATAAATAACATAGAATCATTTTTATATATTCAAATACATAATCTAATTACACATCTCGAACACAATTTTTTTATGAGAAAACAAGACATTTAATTTAATAAATAGAATGTATAAAGGTTACCCAAACCCCTATACAAATAAGAAATCAAACTATTGTTTTTAAATATATCATAGGATTTCAAGACCACTTAAAAAAAGAGAAAAACCTTCCCTTTTTACCGTTAAATTTTACAAGATCGGCTTCCACATACATAGTATTTGATATTACCTTTAAATATAATGTTATTACTATGAGATCATAGACACCATGTTGAGGCAAGCCATCTTGAACTCAAACTTAATATCTCTTATGAAGAAGAAAAAAAATCTATATGAATATTCATAAGCTGAGTGGTATCAACTTTTTTCTTTAATCGATTTCTTGATTTAATTATAGAAATAGGTTGGTCTAATTTTGAAAAAGTACAGATATAGGTTAATAATAGATATTTGATGCATGCATGTTGATGTCTGTGTGAATGAGATATTTACGAGAGAGAGAGAAACTAAGAATATATTGGGGAATGAAAGCCTCCGATGATTCTGCCGGACCCTACCTTTGACCCTTCCAATTTGAAGCTAAATAATAGATAAAGAGAAAAAGATGATGAAGAGATTTTGAAACCATTCTATTCCAATCTCCATGCATACTCACACACTGCAGTGGTGTTGTGTTGTGTTGTGTAGTTGGATGAATTCAACTTTCAAGTCTAAACATAAACATAAACATGAAGATGAACATTCTTGTGGATCGAAAGTTGAAACACAAACACATGTATTCATACGGTCTCAAACAGCTGTCCCAAGTTCCCATCTCTACACTTGCTTTTCCTTTTGGTCCCACTCTGTCACGTATCCTAATACAACTTTGGAAAAACTTGTGCGCTTCCCCATTCTTTCTTTCTCCATTAGAGAGAGAAATAAGAAAGAAAAAAGCACTTTCGTAATTCCCAAAACCAAAGTGCTCACTGTAGAAAGCTCCTTCTTTTTCTTGCCTCCTCTATTGCCATGTAAAAATCCTCTCATTTTTAGCAATGCTCACACCACTAAAGCTAATTAACCTAATGCATTTTCGTGTTTGCATGGGGGGAATATTATTATTTTATATTTTCAATCTGTCTTTTGTTCTTGTGCATGTGATAAAGCATTCTGTGTAAATGTGTATGTTGCCTGACTAACAAGTCAAGTGATAAAGCTAGAGCTTACGTTTATTTTTTGTGAAAACTAAGTAGCTAAGCTAGGACTCCCCACTTCCCTTGAAAAGATATTCCACTATGCCATGCATATATGGGCACACTTTTAGGCAACAATACCAAAATTACTCTTCTCAAAGTTTAAATGGTAAAGTGAAGGTCCACCAACCACTTTTTTGCATTGTTATTCTTTTCATTTTTTGTGCAGGTTCTTTGGATATTCAACGTCGACAACCTACCTATTTATTTTTATCATTTGTCTGTCATAACTTTTATTTCAAATACTTTTTTGTAATGGAAAAATTTAGGACGAACTATATGCTGCTGGTTTTAATTAGTCTTGGAGTTGTCTATCTCAACTCAATTATAAGAAAGAAAAATATATTCAAATAAATGTTGTTTTTCAATATAAATCAATCTTTTCATTTGCTTTTTTTCTTTCCTAATGACTACACATGTGAAAGTCTTTTTAACATAAGAATAATAATAAATATACTATTTTTTAAACAGTTTTACTAAAACAAAAAAAAAAATCATGAAATATAGATTGTTTTCAATATAATAATATGAATTACTCTTTTCATATTTAATTTTTTTCTCCTAACGACTACATATTAAATTTTTTAACATAAAAAAAGTATATCACTTCTAAATCAACGTCACATTATTATTAAGCAACTTACACTCAATTTTGTTCTAGCAAAATAATTTTTAAAAAACTTTAACCAACTCAAAATTATAAATTGTCTAACTTCAAAGCAATAGGATCTATTACAAAGAAAAAGAAAATTGAATTTGAACTTGAACTTGAACTGAAAAGGAATACAGATAAGTCAAGGAAGAACAGAAAAGAGCGGACAAGTAGAAACATTACTAAAGATCTAGGTACCCTAAAATGATCACATATATGTTGAAGGAATAAAGCTCCATTCACTTATGTAAATTTTGGGGCTCGTATGTAAATAGCTACTATTTGTGCTTCCAATTCCACACAAAATTAAACAATAAAATCATACGAATAATTGAATAAAATTGTAAAATTTTGTGTGATCGCGATCCTTTTAAATTATTCTTTACACTAATGATAAACATAATTTTAATTAAAAAATAATGTAATTAAAATTTTATCTTGTTAAGTATGTTGTGAGTTGTAACACTACTCCCTATAATTAAAATTAATGTAAATAATAAATAAATTTTAAATTCAATTAAATATTGAGAGTCTTTTCTATTTCACTTTTTATCTTGTTGATTGAATTGAATGAGTTTCAACTTTAATTAAAATAAAACTAAATTGAGTTACTTTTACCGTATATATCTTATTTCTCTTATTTTATTAAAATATCTCTCCATTATTTTTTTTATTTAATTATTTTATAATAAAAATATGTTATATATATATATATATATATTTAAAAGTAAATTTTTAATTTATATTATAATTTCACGATCTATGATTTTGTGATCTTCATGATTTTATTCATAATCTAAATTTTAACTATTTCTATTGTAATGTTTATAAACAAAAGATTTATAATTCTCTTAGGGCATTACTAATTATGAGGTGAAAGTTTTGTGGAAAAAATTTGATAACATATGTAGAAGTAGTTATGAAGTAAAAGTTTTCTTGAAAAAGTTTGATGTCACATGGAGAAGTGGCAAAAATAGATACTTAAGATTTAAATATGAAAACGCCGACTACACATATAATCTAGATGGATTAAAACCCTCCAAATGTTTTATTATAGATAAATAATATAAAATAAAAATAGTTAAAATTTACTAATAATTCATACCAATACACAATATTTTTTTTAGTTTATATTCGCGACTACTCTTATAAAAGAAAATGTAATTAATACGAAAGACAGTATAATATGAGATTAGACAGAGGGAATAAATAATTCTTAAAATGTTTTGATAAGATCATAACATTGAGAGATATCTCTCTTCTACAGGTGATGCCACTATTAAATATTTTAATTTTGTACAACTTATAAATAATATATAATTACATTATCAATATTTATTATCCATTATGAAATGTAACATCTCACAAATAAAAAAAAAAACAGACATAAAAATTGCAACTCCTGAGGCTGAAGGGTAGCGTTTTTGTTTTCTTAATTGAGATTGGTGGTGATGGTTGAACATAGATAAATCAGAAGAAATGCATTGACAAAGTCACGTGAGAGATTTTAGAAATGTGTAACAGAGATGTGGTTTTTTCTTTGTTAGTATTAATTAATATACTAAGATTGACCTGTGTTTATGATTCCAACAGCGATAATGCATCCTCCTAATCTTTAGGAGAGCATCTCGGTAATTAATTAATTAATCCTGCAGACTTTTTCAAATAAACTACTCCTCACTGGATTTAAGAACAATCAATTCAATTTAAGAGAGAACAAAGAAGCCTGTAATATGTTTCAGTAGTATTATTATGAACAGCAAAAGATGTTGTGAAACATGTTTGATCAGTGTTCATGGTGGTGTTTGAAATCCATGGTGTGATGTTAAACATTATGAACAGTGGTTCCTGTGAATCCGGTCATTTTCAAAATGTACCATGCTATCTAGGACAATATACTGGCGTGCATTAAAACGAAAGGACAAAAATGATGTTGACTTGAAATTGTCTAACGTACAATTTACACGACTCGATGCCATCTACAGTTATCACAGCTTTTAATAAATCATCTTCAAACATGAAAGTCCAGTACCCTCTCTCCTCAAACATTTTCTAATCAAATATATTCTTACACTTTTTAAAATCACCATAACAATTTATATATATAAATTGTCATAGCTTTAAACCAAATTTTAGCCAAATCAGTTTCATCAGAAAGTCACATCTATGTATTAGAACATAATTGGGAGTTTCTAATCAACAACCATATTTATTAAAATAGAATATAAGGAATATTCTAATCTTTCACATACAATATCAGAATGTTGTACTGGTCCAGAGAGGCACTTTTCAATTCATACCCCTATATGCAAGGTCCATTTTAAATGCGTCTGGAAGGTTTTGTTTGATTTAAGACATAAAAGTGTACTTATAAGAATCAAATTGAGCTTAGTTCAATATTGTTTTTAAGATATATAATTGACTAAAATAGTTTTTAACTTATATCAAAACACTTTATATCTTTAAATTAATTATTGCTTGTCTTAATTAACACATTTGTTAAAAGATTAAGATTATTTGTTATGCATTAGGATAGTATTTGATAAATTGTATATGGTATATAGTATAGGCTATGATTGAGGAGCATGGAGGGCTAAATAATTGAGGCAGTTGTTTTGGCATTGAAAAGAAACTGTGGTGGTATTTGGTGGGATAATTTTTTTAATGCATTGATTGGACTATGCATTAATTCTCTCCCATTCGTACTCATGGTGCAGCAAGCAGCTAGCAAGCAAGTTCATTGGTTGATTGGACCAATGGAGAATTTAACTCTCATTTTGGACACATTTCAAAGAATGAATATATTAGAAAATTAGAGCAGGGAAGGGGGCAGGGATGTCTGTAAAACCTGTGACATTTTTATTGATTTCACGTGGCAATTTGGGCATGGATTTGGCTATTCCCAATATTCTCTGGGTTTTACTTGCATCCGGTTCATAATTAGGACAAAACACGAATGTCAATGTCCAACTGTTACAAATTCAAATCAAAATCAACTATACTACTCCAACTATAGTATATATTTCTTAGCTTTCATGAATTTACTACAGTGAAGGTGCTTTAGCAGATTTCTTGTAGTTTGTATTTATTGAGGAATTAAAGGATAAACTTGTTGAGTTTATATATGTAGTCAACTTTTTAATCACTTGATCATAATGAATTATGAGTTACATCCATCAAATATTAAAGTATTAATGGGAATTGATTATGACTAACTATGATTCTAAGTACAATGGTTTTGGTTTAAATGTTTTTTTAGTCAGCAAATAAAAAACATGCATTAAAAGGTATAAGTGGTACCAATAGAAAGTCTTACAGATAAAGTTAAACCAAGCTGAAAAGCAAGACAAAGTAAACCATTATGGCAACAATTAAACCTCAACAACTATAACCAATATAGTAAAACCGATACGAGAATGTCAAAAGTTCTTGTGGTGCAACTCAACGCTACTAATAAGATTCAGATAAGTTGAAACCTGAAGACACTACCTGATAATTGTATAATAAATCTAACTTGTTCTTTTATTCTTGTTTTTGAAATCAAACACTCTTTCGTGAAACTTTCTACTGATTTCTCTTTTATTTGTATTATGTTCTTTATTTAATTTAAAAAATTTTATTTTTGATTTTTGATTCTCCTCAGTTTTTATTACCTCATCCGAGCATATCGTCAATGTTTCCGCATAGTACAATAAGCAGGGACCATAATTATGGTTGTCTCTTAAACGTGATTTGCAATCAAACACACCGACAGTGCATATGCTAAAGAATAAGGCCTCTATACTTTTCCCCCTCTACGCTTTCTTTTAAGTTATTCTGCATCATATGCTACAATTTGCATTAAACACTCGCTATAAAATATTAATATAGTTAGTTTGTTAAGAGATGTAATATGCTATTTTGTTGATGTAACTTTTGTCAATATAAATTAAACTGAATAATAAACACAGTGTTTGAGGTCCATAACCCATTTAAATAGTTTTCAATTTTAGCAAGACAAAACTTCCAATATGTAATTAATGCCTTGCTTAGTATTACTATAGATGTCTCTTGTTTTTCCACATTTTTAACATTTGTTTTTCAATTATATCGTTATTTGTATCCAATAAAATATTAAAATTTACAAAACTACTGCGTTATTGAATACAGATATTTTATTCTACAAATGTAAATATGCACTAGGGTAAAACAATTCTAGTTCTGGAATGGAGGGAGTTGTTGATAACTCTCAACGGGTATTCAACGCGAAGGCCCTTCAACATTTGGCACAGCTTGGAATCAAGTGTCTGCGTAATTGCAAAGCACAGTTTATTGAAACAAATTCTAGAATTCATGTAAAGAAAAAAAAAATTGAACCATGTAGTTCGGAATTTCATTTATGTTTAAGAGAAAAAAAATGATTAGTATACAGATCAGGATTTAAAACTAAATACGACAAAAATTGGGTTTATCTTGTAGAAACATTAAATAGTGTTTAAGAATAATTAAACTAATAATAAAAGCGGCTAAAAGTAATTAAGGAGGTCGGCACTTTGGATTTAGAGTTCAATATGTGTCTCTTAAAGCAATCATAAGAGTGGTTCTATACATACAATTCCTAAAAGCAACTATAACATCATTAAACATTGAACAAATTCTTACCACATAGGAACAAATCTAATTAGGTCAGAAATGTTGCATACAATTTTTTTCCTTATTTTGTTGTCGGACATGTCTCATAATTGTGACTAGAAAAAATTGTTTGAGGCATCCAAATAATGTTGGCATGTCTTGTCAAGGTGAAATGAGGAGATGTGAAGCATGAATAGAATTAAGACAAGAAGAAATGAAAAAAAGAGAGGAAGTAGCATTTGATAGATGTGTGCATAAAGTGAGGAAGAGGGTGTGAGAAAGAGATGTGAAAATGGAGTTTTGTGATGTAATGTGAGGGATTGAGGAGAGGAACTAGGGTCCAAATTTTCATCCCTTATGACAAGCGAATAAATTGAAGGTGAAAGAGCAGCATCCAAAGAATGTACCGTACAATGTCCACCACCTACATACCCAACTCAACCACCCACCTTCCTATCAATCACAGAATTTCATTTCATCCACCACTTCCCACTCGTACAATTGTACCTCTTTTTTTTTTTTTTTTTCTTTTCCTTTTTCTTTTTTTACTTTTTTTTTTTTTTCTATTTTTAAAAAATTTATATCTTTTTTAAAATACCTTTTCTTTTTTTTTTTTTTTTTTTTCATTTCCTGTGTCTATCTATACCTTTCTGCCTCTGTCCCCCTTCCCCCCCTCTCTCCCCTTTTTCCCCTCCCTTTCCCTTTTTTTTTTTTTTTTTTT
>Ga0099824_1010612_pt1 | contig 10767 bp, 5 predicted proteins | sample SiratrowhiteBW_FD_76837 | JGI IMG/M metagenome (GOLD analysis project Ga0099824, IMG submission 76837) | Root nodule microbial communities of legume samples collected from California, USA - Siratro white BW | ecosystem: Host-associated > Plants > Roots > Nodule | place: USA: California... | reverse complement strand
TATATATATAGAATAATTTAGATAATTTAAATTTTATATGTTAAATTTAAATAATAAATTTAAACCTGAAGTGAATATATTATTTATTAATATCATAATAAAAAGTATAAAAGTATAAATAGATAAATAAAAAGATCAAAACAAATGTTATAATAGTAAAATGGCACAATGCAACTACAGTTGTTTTTTTCAAGAAAAGGTTATGAGTTCAAGTCTAAAGTAAGACAAATTTAATACTTTTTTTAAAGAACTATTAGCAATATATTAATAATTAAAAATATTATTATATAATATTTTATGTTTTATGATCATTATTAATTTATACACATTAAATAAACATTTATTAATTATATTCTTATTAAAAAAATAATTTTATCATGATATTTTATATAATGTAAAATAGCCTTTCTTAAAAATATTTAGTATATTAATATACAAAAAGAGTTAACATTTTTTTATCATTTAATTTAATAATTCATTTAGTTTTATTTCACAACATAATGACAGATAGTTAATTATTAATTATGTTATTATACATAAATAACTGAGAGAGTCAGGATTAGTATTAAGATTAAGAAAATTGTTAGTTTAGATTATATCTTGTGTTCCGCACAATATTAAAGAGATTTAGCCACTTTTTTTCAATGATTTTGGTCCCAAAACTCTCAAAACATTTAATCCCTTTTCCCTCTTATTTCAAAAAGTTTTTCACCTTCCCTCTTCTTCTTCTATCAAAACCCTAACCTCCAAAACCCACTTCCCCAATTTGTGATTTTTAATTTCTAATCCAAATTTCCTCCTATTTTTTCTAGATCAAAACCTTCTGCATTCATCGTAGTCACTGTTCAACATCATTTAAACCCCAAAAATTTCAACCCTAACTTTACTCTACGTTGTGAAATTCAATATATTTTTCACACTCTCTGCTAAGTCCAAGCCATTGGAGGTTCCTGCAACGGATTTCTTTTTCGAAAATACTAAAATCGGTCGGTGGTTCTTGCAATCATTCTGGTGAGTTATTGGCCGTCGGTGAATCTACTCTTCAGATGGGTTTCGGTGTTTGCGGCAAGGACAATGCAAAAATAATATAGAATAACCTCAACAAAATTGAATAACCTCAACGGACATGGCCAATCCACTCCCCCCTAAATACTTCACGAGCTTCGACTCGTCAACAATAACAATAAACGTCTTGCACACGCTCACCACCATCTTCTCCCTATGGAGGGAGCCTCCACGACCCTTTACGAGGTTGAGGAAAGGGTCAACCTCGTCAGCACCGTCGATGGCCAGATCCACGACAGGGTGTGAGTCGAGATTGGACAGGGGGATGCCAAGGGAGAGTGTCTGTTTGTGGGTCATCTTGGAGGTGGGGATTCCGACAATGTCTTTGAGTTTTCCCTGGCGGAGAAGTTTGCCGATGCGGTCGACGATGTGCTTAGCAATTGAGCTAGTGCCGAGGTCGAAGACCATGCCGGATTTGACATACTCGACGGCCTTGTAGGTAGCTATCTTCTTGAGGTCATCTTGGGTGAGGATGAGGGATGGGGAGGATGGGAGAGAATGGCCATGTGAACGGGTCCTGGAAATGGGTGAGAGACCTAAACTTGCCACACCTAGAGGTTTAAACGTGTGGTGGAAGCAAAAGGAGATAGAGAGGGTTGAAGGGTTAGAGAGGGGATAACATCGCGGTTGTTTCCAGAACCGCGGTGGTATGTGAGATACAAGCACGATTCTGGAAATAACCGCGATTATTTTGTAGGAGGATACAATTGCGGTTGTTTCCAAAACCACGCTTGTATCCCATATACCATCGTGGTTTTGGAAACAACGACGATGGTATCCTCCCTGCAAAATAATTTAAAAATTATTTAGTTTCTACCATCGTGGTTCTGGAAACAACCGCGATGGTATCGTTGCATTTAATTTCAAAAATGTCACCACATTGTTTTTAATTGTGGTTCCCTCTTAACTCCAATGATATCTTGTCATGGAATGTGTTTTTTCTACTAGTGAAAAATAAGAGATAAATAATTAGAAAATGTTAACCTTTACAATTCCTTGACTATCCAATATTTTTTTTAAGAAATAAAAATATTATTAATTTATTATTTATTATAGAAAATTTCAAAATTTTTATTTATTAAATAATATTTATAATATTGATATAAACTAAAGAATATATATAATTTTTAAATTAAATATATTTTTTTAATTTTATAATAATATATTAGTATTAATTTTTTTAAATTTGTTTTACTTTCGCCTTAAATTACCTTAATTCTAAAGAAGGTATATTTGTGAGACTTATATTGAAATATTATTTTAAAGAAGGTATATTTGTGAAACTTATATTGAAATATTATGTTATTGATAAGGACCAAGCGTAAGTAACTATGTTTATTTTGTCATCGAGACTGAATAACTATATTTATTTGTCATCAAGCATTTTAATATTATTTATTTATAATTATATATAATATCTTAAATATTTTACCATTTTATTTTATATATATTATTTATAAACTGTTAATAAAATAAAATTGTATTAATTAAAGTAATTTTGACGTGTAAAATAAAAATATGAATAAAAATTAAAAAAATAAAGAATATGAAAGTGAAAATATTTTTTTATTTATGAACTGAATAAATACAACAAAAATAGCAAATGAAACAATCCACATAGTTTATTGCTCAAACTAAAATACCAAAAGCCAAAGAACGAGTGATGATGTAAGTACGTTTGAATTAAATGTAATGATTTCATTTGAAAACATAGTACTTTAAAAATAAAGAGAAGATCTATGAAAACAAAAAATGCGTTACTATTGCCTACAATCGAAATCAACCACTTTAAATACAAAAAAACCCTTTCAAATGTGGAGGAACCATTTTCAAAATTGTATGTTTGAATTGCACTACCTTTGCAAACATTTTTAGCAAACTAATGTCTTTCTCCGGTTTAGTGGAAAAACTTTATCATTAGCTACCTCTAATTGCTTTTTACTTTCTATTAAAACACAAACTCCAATATCAGCTCCTTCTAAATATGTAAATGTGTTCTTACTGCTGCTTCTGCTGCCTCTTCTCAATGAACAAATGAATTTGACGGGCCATATCGATATAATAGCATCAAACATACACTCGAGGAAGCCAGCATTGATGTCATCAATTTGATCCCATGGTGAGACTTCTACCCGCCTAGCCTTTGCTTTAACCATTCCATTTATCTGGTCACTATTAAAAAATTGAAATATACTTTTATTTTGTAAAATATAATTTCATATATTATTAGTCCTTCTGAATATATTTATTAATTTTAAATCCTTTATATTTTAAAATTGTTTCAATTATTATTAACCATAGTTAGTTTAACATTAAGAAATGAAATTGTTAATTAATATAATTAAAAAAGAAATGACTTCAGTATTTATATTTGTAAATTTTTTATTTTTTATTTTAATTCTCACAAGTAGTGTTTACATTAATATTCTCTCTTTTTAAAGTTTTTTTCAATCTTTCAACAATATATTTTCTTGTTAGTCAAAAATTGAAATAAAAAAGTCACTTCTAAAGAATTATTGAATAAAGCTAATAAAAACGTTTTGAATTTATTTTAATACAAAGTCTATTAAAGTATGCAAAAGGAGTTGCCTAATCACTTTTGAAATATTTACAGATAACTTCTTATAATAGAAGATACCTAAACACACTAGAAAACAAGAAAATAGTATCAATGAAAAACCGACATAAATGTATAAAAACTAATATTTATATGTCGGAGTAGTGTTGACCATAACGTCAACCTGACTCCAGTAATGTCAGCTAGACCGATGCTAAAATATATAGCTTGAGTCACTTAAGCCAAAAATAAAAAATAAAAAAATTATATCAGCTAAGTCCGTAATTATATAATAATATTTATTTATTTAGTTAACTAAACTGTCACAACAAATAAAAAAAATAAAAGAAATAAACATAGCTATTAGTGTTGGCCTGACCAACGTTTTGATATAATGTATAAAAAAAATTAAAATGATCCTAATCAGTGCAAAAACCGATGGAAAGTAGGATTTAAAAAAATTGAATAGAAATCGAACATGTTGTATACCTGAAAACCAAAAACATTCCTATCAAATAAAATTTAAATCAAAATTTACAAAGTTAAATTAAATGTACTTATATAAATACATTGAATATAAATATATAAAATAAGATTAAGTTAAAAAATAAATTCTGATTGTAAAAAAATTAACTTGATCAAAATATGTTGTACCAAAATCTCTAATCTCTCTTGTCATTTATATAGTTTTAATCTTTAGTAAATGTTTAAATTTAATTTATAAATTTTTAATTTTTAATATTTTTTTTAAATCTGTACAAATTATTCTAGAATTAATTAAACAATAAATAAAAAAAAATTTGACATCAATTTATCAATTTTGTAATTAAGGATAAGGATAGATCCTTGAATTGTAAAAACTTAACAATATATACTTATGTAGTCTTATATGATAAACTTCTTAATTTGTTAAGTTAATAAATTAAGAGACTACTATTTTGTTAAGTTTCAAAGTTTTAAATGAACAACTTTTCAATAGAAAAATTAACATGATAAATTTAATAAAGGAACATTTAACAAGTAATAAAACATTGACATGAGAGAAATAATACAATCTTTCTAATTTTTTATCTTGACTTAATATTGATACACTCAAAAGAATTAAAAGTCAACATAAATCTCAATTTCTTAATGTAGAGTTCCATGCTTTTAAATAGAGATACATACATAATTGCACAATAATAATATATAAAGATCAAATAAATTGAAATTAAATAATAGACTAAGGACAATCAAACACTCAAATTGAAATAATAATATAAAATAAGAGTTAAAAAGATGAAGGACTTAAAAATAAAAATCACACTCAATGTTCTAATGGAATAATAAAAAGATGCATTGACTATCCAATATCTGTTTTACAAAAATAAAAATATTATTAATTTATTATTTATTAGGAGAAGTTTCTAAACCTATTATTAATTTTCTAAAATTATTGTTTATTAAGTAATATTTATAAGGTCCATAAACTTACCAGTAATTTAAGATATTTAAAATTTTAATAAAAAATAATTTTAAATATAATTTAAAATTAAATATTTTTAATTTTGTAATAATATATATTTTGTTAAATTTTTTTTAAGATTTTTTTACTTGCTTCCCCTTTTAAGCTAGCTCTGATTTTAAAGAATGTGTATTTGTGAGATTTTTATTAAAATATATTTATCGATAAGGAAGTAACTACTTTTATTTGTCATCAAACATTTTAATTTTATTAATTTATATTTAAATAATTTTTCCCCATTTTGGTGAAAGATATTATTAATCAACCACATATAATATCACAAATATTTTATCATTTCAATTCAAATATATTATTTATAAATTGTCAATAAAACAAAATTGTATTAATTAAAGTAATTTTGACATGTAAAGTAAATTAAAATACTTGCACCGTAATATTTTTATCATCACCAAAATAATTTAATATAAGTTTAATTTGTTTTAACAATAATTTAATTATATAAATACAGTTTTCTAAAAGAGGTATAAATATATTTAATTTACAAAATATAACTAATAGAAAATATTAGATTGCATTTTTGAAAATCTCATAAACTCGAAAGATAAAAATGGAATGTCCTGCATATATATTATCTTTCTTAAAGCTATGTATTTTGACAAACCAACCATAATAAGAATTCAAATCTATCAATATATTATATCATAGATATAATTTATTTTTTATATTTGAAAACCTTAAAAAAAATAAAAATAAAAATAATACGTAATTATGAATATATTTTTATCATGAATATGATGTAAAAGATAAGATTAGTTGAGAAAATAAAATTAAAATGATAAGGATGAATACCGGGAATTAAAATATTTTGTAACAAAATTGTATGTTATTTGACAATAAGTAGAGGCTATAAAAGTTGGTTAAACGGTGCTAATGGATGGATATTGGTTTGTTTGTTTGGTTATGAGATTTTGCATTGAAAGAGAAGAAGAATAAGAGAAAAACACGGCGCTTCTTGGTACTTCGATAGTGACGCAATCAGTGTGGACCTTCAATCTTGAAGCAGAGTTCGAGCTAATTCGTTTGATGATAGTCTCTTATCCTCAATCTCCTAACAACCTGAAAATAATTATGCCGTACTGAAAGCTAATGAGGACTGCCTGCACTTCAAGTAGGTCTGACACTTTCATAAAACCTCTGGAATGCTTTGTAACAATGGCATTGAATGGATTACTTTCCACCTATGACTTTGGGTATCTTTTGAAAGCATTGATTCATCGATTTTTGCCTACATAACAGCTTTTGGCTATCAACTTGTCACACTTTCTGCAGTTGGTTAAATTTTTCTTTAAAGGATCAATATATGACTGTTAAACATTTGATCAAATTTTCTCCCAATCTTTACAGTGGTCTGGATCGAGTTTGTGACTTTTACCTTTTGGAGGGTACTGTTGGTAAAACGCATCCAGAGACTCCGATAGTTTACTCACTCTTCATTCTTTCAACAAAATTAAGAATATATATTCTTTAGGAAAACTCTCATTCCCACAGTCAAAACTAAAAGGATGTTTTGTAGGGCTTAGAACTTTTCTAATTTTTTTTTATGCTTTAATGTTTAGATGTATGGATGAATTTGAACGTATTTGAACTAACTTGAATGAGTAAATTTGTGTGAATTTATAAAAATTTGAAGAAGTAGATTTTATTGATTGGATTAAAAAAAATATGAGATTTAAGTAAAAATTTTGTGAAAAATACGTATAATTTATTTTAATTTTTTTAATTGATAAAATTGTAAGATTATAAATTTGTTTTTATAATTAAAAATAATACAAAGTAAAATATAATTAAATTGTTGGATGATATTGATATATTTTTTAGTTAAATTCATGAAAATGTGTAATTACAATTTTAAGTCATTGAGTAAAATTAGTTTATAATAAATATTATTAATTTATCTGACGATAAGTTTAATTTTTAATTTATTATTACTTTCATATATTATTTTTAATTTATAAATTAATTTTAATTATTATTATTTTTAATATTATTATCAGAATTATTATTTATAATTTTATTATTATTTTTTATATTATTATTTTTTAATGGATAAAATTATAAAATTATCAATTATTTTAAAATAAGAAATAAATTATTATTTATATTACTATCATTATTATTAATAATAATATTCTTATTATAACTATTTGTAATTCGCTAATATTGTTTTATAAATTATTTTTAAATATTATTAATCTTAATTTTATTATTATTATTATTATTATTTTATTATTGTTTTATATTATATAATTATAATTAATTGATTACGATGTAAACGTACATAATCGATTAATTATAATTATATAATATAATACATAACAATAATATTAAAATAAAAAATAATAATATAAATATATTTATATAAAAATAAGTTAACAATATATAAAATATGTCACATATATATTTGGTAAAAAAATGATATAATTTTTCTTTTAAATTTATTAGATATGAGAAAAATGTCTCTCTAGTTTCCCGCAATTTTTTTTTCTTTACAAATTAATGGATCTAAACTTATCTCATTCCTAAAATCTATCATTTTGAACGTTATAGTTTGAAATTTTACACACGAATCAATTTAAAATATTATCATTTTTATTTCTCTTTTTCTTTTTTCCACCATTTGGGTAATCGAATAAATTGTAATTAAACATGTTCTATGGTAACATACCAAAACTTATCAAAAATTTATATATTTTTATTCTTGCAAAAGGTCGGTTGGTTAACTCCAACAAACAACAGTATCTTCAAGCTTACTTCCTTCGGTCTTATCTAATCTTGGGAGGGGGTCCTGCATATACTCCGACGCTCAAGTTAGTTTGGGTCTTAGTAAAACAAAGTAAAATTAGATAAAGTGACAGTACCTTATTTCATAGGACCAGTTCGCCTTTTATAGTGTTTGGATGGGTCTTGGGTGAATGGGCTTATGGCCCATTGTGACTTCCTAATTAATGGATGTCACGTGTTTTGGTGCATGTCACGTGTCAATCTTATGCGTATAAGGTCGTTTGGACCGATTAGTTCTCGGTCGACACTTGTTATCCGACGACTTCTTAGTCAACTAATATATCCAGATTGTGCAATTATGCCTTGGTTTAGGTAGTTGGTTCTCCATATAATACATAGGCCCCCCATGTCCTTGAGAGAACGCAGTGACTGAGAAAGACTATTGATGTTATAGTGTGAAGTAATTATATCGGTCAGCTTCACCGTGATGTCTTTAGCGGGAAAGGGACGTGTTTCAAGTTGGTTTTAGCGCCTTCTTGGTAGGCATGCAGTGACATGATAACTTAGTCGTTGTGGGCCCTTGATCTGGCTTGGATCAGACGGTTCTAATTTTGTGACAGTTGGACTTTCATCTCTATAAATATGGCTCACGATTAATTGTTAGAGTTGCTTCTTTTGCTCCTTCTGCTTTTGCGTACTCGGCCTTCTCTAGTTTACCAAGCTTTCTGTCGGTCTTCGTTCAAGGTAAAAATGGTTTCCTTTTCTATTACTTCGTATTCATCCTTGTAGCGCTCAAGATCTTCGAGTGGATCTGAGGAGTCTTCTCTGCTGGGTAGCGAAGTACGCAAGGTCAGTGCCATCAAGGGTTCTTTGGGGACAAGCCCATCTCACGCTTCGAGAGCCCAGTCGGTGAGAGTTGGGGGTGCAAAGAGGCGGAGAACTAGCTGGTCTTCTGATGATATGGGTGATGGGGAGCCAATCAGTCGGGAGGGCTCCAAAGGGGGCTCTGAGTTGTCTCCCTTTGAGGTCGATTGGCTAGATTTTGAGGTAGTGAAAGTTGTCTCTGTATATACTTCTTCTTCCATTCAGTCATTCGTAGATAGGGTAGATATACTAAATGCTTCCCTCCCTGATAATGTTTTCAGTTTGCGTCGGAGTCTTCCTACCGATCGAGTATTTCACGGTCGAGGGTTTTCCTCAGTAGATTTTTTCTTTTTGTATGCCAAAGTGGTTAAGGATTCCCGCCTCCGACTACCTTTTAACGAGTTCAGTATGGAGGTGTTGAGGGTGCTGAATGTGGCTCCTACGTAGCTTTATCCAAACAGTTGGGCCTATATCTGGGGGTTCCGGGTGTTATGTTTTGGGTTGGGTTTGACCACTACCCGAGCGCTCTTTCTCCACCATTGTTGCACTCGACCGGGTACGAAGGTAGGCTTGTTATCCCTAGTCAGTCAAAGTAAAAACCGTTTGCTTAGCCCTTTTTCTTCTTCCTACAAACACTTCAAAGAGACATTTTTCAAAGTGATAGTTAAGGGGAAGGGTTGTCAGTATGTGTTTGATGGCAATGTCCCCAAATTTCCTTTGTACTGAATGAGCACTCCCACAAAATTTACATTGTAGCCGCGATTAGATTTTACGGCCGATGACTTCTTGGCCGTCGGGACTTTGGAGCAGCTGCCCCACCAGATATCCACTCGAAGACTCATTGAGTGTTATTCAACCAACGATCTGGCCGGTACTGTTGTCGGTAAGAGATTCCTTTTATGACCGATCACTTCCTTCCTTCATTTGACTTGACTTGCGTTTTGCAAATATCATATTATCAATGGCTCATCCTGGTGGCAATCCATTGTTGAAGGAGTTGGTGGCCCAACGCCCGCCCACCAACTGCACACCGATTGACAAGGGTAAACGGCCTCGAACCGAGCCACCTTCGAGGGCTGAACAAGTCCCGGAGAATGTAGAGCCGATCACGATTCTCCTCCCTCCTCAGCAACAAACCGCTCTTGTCCCGGAAACTCATCGCCACAAGAAAAGAAAGGACAAGGAACATAAAAAGGATAAATCTCGTTGCTCTCCCACTAAACATTCGACCGCCAACCACTTCTGCATACCGGGTCGTGGCTATGGATTTCCTCAAGTATGACCTGATGGTGTCTAGTCGCATCAGCGTTCAGTTTGACAACTATGTAGTCGATCCCTATTCGGCCAATCTCTAAACCTACATACTGCTTTCTTGGAGCTCATCTCCTGCGGATTACTTGTCGGTCGCATCATGGGCGACAAACTCATGAGAAGGGAGAGTGAGGACGTCGAGAAGTTGAAGGCAGATTTGGAGAGTTTCGCGGCCTCGCTTAAGTCTGCATTGTCAGCCAACATCAACTTGGTCGGCCACAACAAAGACTTAGAGAAGAAGCTTGAGTAGGCGAGTGCTAAGATTGGGATGCTCTAGGAGAGGTGTTCAGTCGCTGAGCAGAAAGTGGAGCAGGCAAACCAGCGAGTAATCGACCTTCACCAGGAACTGGGATAGCTGGAAGAGGAAGTAGCTTCCTTGAGGTCAGGCCGAGAAAATGATCGTTATCGCGTGACGAATTTGGAAAAGTTGGGCAACCTCTAAGACCATGTCATTGAGCAACACGACAAGGGGTTCGACCTATGTTTTTAATTTTTTATTTGATATATATTGTAAATTCAAAAAAAATAAAATAAAATGATAAATTTTTATTCTGGTTATCACTTATATTTATATTGTTATTTTATTTATTTAAAAAATACTTATTTGCATTTTTAATTTTTAATTTTATATTTTGTAAATTTATTCATAACTCTCTTTTATGATTCATTTAAAGCTTTAACTCTTTTTTTTTTTTAATTTTTGAATAACCTATGTTTTATATTT
>Ga0099824_1010610_pt1 | contig 10771 bp, 10 predicted proteins | sample SiratrowhiteBW_FD_76837 | JGI IMG/M metagenome (GOLD analysis project Ga0099824, IMG submission 76837) | Root nodule microbial communities of legume samples collected from California, USA - Siratro white BW | ecosystem: Host-associated > Plants > Roots > Nodule | place: USA: California... | reverse complement strand
CGAAAAATTGGAAGATTATATTCTGAAAGGAATTATCCAGATTGCACCTCTAGCTTTCATGCGCGGACGAACTCTTGACAATGCTTTTGTAATTCTTGACGAGGCTCAGAATACCACACATTCACAAATGAAAATGTTTTTGACCCGTATGGGAAAAAATGCCAAATTCATGATTACTGGTGATCCAGGTCAAGTCGATTTGCCGAGAAGAACAATTTCTGGTCTTAAAGAAGCACTTTTGGTTCTAAAAGACATTGAAGGCATTGGAATTATCTATTTGGATGATAAAGATATCGTTCGCCATAGATTGGTTAAAAAGGTAATCGATGCTTATAAACAAATAGAGAATCACGATTAATTTTGTGAAATGAATTTGCCACAGATTAAAGGATTTTTACAGATTTTGTAAATCATTTTAATCCGTTTTTCCAAATAACTATAGGATTGGCTAAAAAAATAAATATTCGTTTCGCATTTTTTTTAATGTAAAACGAATATTTATTTTTTTATAACCCTAAAATATACAATGATTAAACTTTTTAGTTTCTTGATTTTAATTAATTTAATTTCCTGCAAAAAGAAAGAAGTAGAAAAAAATAAATTCTACGAAGAATTAGCTTTGCAGAGAAGTGAGATTTTATTGGAGAATATTGGAAAAAAATACTACGAAAAGAATTGTATAAACTGCCATAGAGGCAAGGATGCGAAGGATAATTTTTTAGTAAATTCCGTTAGAGATCAAAAAACAAATGAAAGGTTTTATATTGATTATATAACAAAGCAGGATAGTTTATTAAAGCATGGAAACAAAGAGGCTATAGCACTTAAAGATTGGTCAAATCAAAATGCTTATATTCATAATTTTGATTTTAATGATAGAGAAGTTAAAGCAATATTATTTTATTTAAGAAAATGAAGCAATTAGATGATTTCTATCTAAACCAAGAAGAACCGGTAAAGGGAATAATGATCGCTTTAAGAGATATAATTTTAAAAAAAGACACTGCAATCACACCAGAATGGAAATATAAGCTTCCTTTTTTCTACTATAAATGGTAAAATGTTTTGCTATTTATGGGTACATAAGAAATTAAACAGGTTTATATTGGATTTGTTAATGACAAAGATTTAGATGAACCATTTTTAGTTCAAGAAAACAGGAAGAAAATGAAAATTATGCTTTTTGATTCTGAAGAAGATTTACCTTTAGAAAAGATTGAAAATGTTTTAGATAAAGCAATAAATTTATACAAAACGAAAATTGTTAAAGTTTAAAATTGTTTAAAAGCAATATTTAACCAAATAGTTAAATAATAAACTTACCTCAATTCTAACCTTAAAAGCTTGTAATCTTTGTCTAGACGAGCTTAAAACCTTAAATTTGCCTATCATTGATATTTGATACTTAATATGACAAAACTTAAAAATATAAAAGTTGTAGTAAGCGACCTTGACGGAACTTTGCTTAACCCACAACACACTATTTCAGATTATACTAAATCAATTTTTCAAGAACTTCACAATCGAGGATATCTAATTGTGGTAGCTACAGGTCGCCATCATCTAGATGCAATGGCAATTATTGATAAATTGGAAGTTCCAGTTTATTTGGTAAGTTCTAATGGAGCCCGAATTCATTCGCCAAATAAAGAACAGCTTTTTGCTTTCAACTTAGACAGTGATGTAGTTAAGGCCGCATTAAATGTTGAAATTGATCCAGAAATCACGGTCGTTTTATTCAAAGAAAATGTTTGGCAAACCAATAAATGGAACGAAAAACTGAATTCTTTTCAAACAGAATTAAAATATCGTCCAGAACTGGTAGATTATAAGAATTTAGAGGATTTTGGAGCTATTAAAATTTTCTTCTCTTGCAGCGATCACGAAAAATTAGTCAAGTTGAAAGATGCCATTTTAGCCAATTCTTCAGAACATTTGCATCATGCTTTTAGTTTGCCGACTTGTTTAGAATTTATGGACAAATCTATAGATAAAGCAGTTGCAATTGAGCAGGTATTGGAAAGAGAAGGATTTACATTGTCTGAAGCGGTTTCTTTTGGAGACGGATTTAATGATGTGCAAATGCTGTCTTCATCTGGCAAAGGATTGATTATGGGAAATGCTCCATCAATTTTGAAAGAAACTCTGCCAGATTTAGAAGTAATTAAAACAAATGCCGAGGATGGCGTTGCTAGATATATTGCATCTAAAATTTTAGATAAAGAGTTTGTAACAAGTTAATTTTAGAAAATATTAGAAAGGAAAATCCCTAAATGACTACTTATTTAGGGATTTTTTATTTTCTTATCTGAAATTTCACTGTGTAACTATGTGAAATAGTTTTAAATTTGCATTCATAAAAAACAACACAACTAAAGATAATGAGTAATACAATTACAACTACAAATTTTAATTTCCCGAACCAGAAATCAGTTTACCGCGGAAAAGTTAGAGAAGTTTATAATATTAACGACGAACTTTTAGTAATGGTAGCTACCGATAGACTTTCGGCTTTTGATGTAGTTTTGCCAAAAGGAATTCCATACAAAGGACAAATCTTGAATCAGATTGCAACAAAGTTTATGGAATTGACAGAAGATATTGTTCCAAACTGGCTGATTGCTACTCCGGATCCAAATGTTGCTGTTGGACATTTATGCGAACCTTTTAAAGTAGAAATGGTTATCCGTGGTTATTTGTCAGGACATGCGGCTCGTGAATATGCGGCTGGAAGAAAACAAATCTGTGGTGTTACTATGGCTGAAGGTTTAAAAGAAAACGATAAATTTCCAGAGCCAATTATTACACCAACTACAAAGGCAGATAACGGTTCTCATGATGAAGATATTTCTCGCGAAGATATTTTAGCAAAAGGAATTGTTTCAGAAGAAGATTATTTAGTTTTAGAAAAATATACGAGAGCTTTATTTCAAAGAGGAACTGAAATCGCTGCCAAACGTGGATTGATTTTAGTAGACACCAAATATGAGTTCGGAAAAACAAAAGATGGTGTTATTGTTTTAATTGACGAAATTCACACACCAGATTCTTCTCGTTATTTCTACGCTGATGGATATGCTGAAAGACAAGAAAAAGGTGAAGAGCAAAAACAATTATCCAAAGAATTTGTTCGCCGCTGGTTAATTGAAAATGGTTTTCAAGGTAAAGAAGGGCAACAGATTCCAAATATGACAGATGAATATATCGAGTCAGTTTCTGAAAGATATATCGAATTATACGAGAATATTTTAGGAGAAAAATTTGTAAAAGCGGATATTGATAATATTGACCAGCGTATTGAAAAAAACGTATTAGATTACCTTTCTTCAAAATAATAATTTCGTGCTTAAATGAACATTTAAGCTTTAACGTTTATAAAATGCCTTACTGTACAAGTGAGGCATTTTTTTATATAGAAATTCAAAAATTGAAATTTATGAAAAGGCGCGATTCAATTATTTTGACCGCGCTTTTTTTATTGTTAAAATAAAATTTGCATTTTTTTTCATTCTCGATGCAACGTTTTATACCTAACGTGCGTCTAATAAGTAATCATCACAATCATTAATCATTAAACAAGCAATCAATCATGAAAAAAACAGTAATCGTTTTAGGAACGGCTTTGGCCTTATTTGCAAATTTTGCAACAGCTTCTAACTTGAAGTTAGAAAATAAAAATCAAATTGAAATTCCTTTTGATTTATCATCGCCTTTACATTTGGCAGTATGCAACGGAGATGTTGAAACCGTAAAGAAAAGCATTGAATACGGCGCAGATGTAAATAAAATTGTGCGCAATATGACGCCTTTGATGCTCGCCGCTCGTTATAACCACGTTGAAATTGTAAAAATTTTGTTGGCAAGTGGAGCTAAACCTTCAATAGAAAACGCTCACGGACTAAGAGCATTGGATTATGCTAGATACGCAAAATCAAATGAGTCTGCAGAGATTTTAAAAGGATTGAGGTAAATTTTTTAAGAACAAAAGAAAGGAAAGCATCATCTTTTTATAAGGGTGATGTTTTTTTTAAGAGAAGATTTATTTTTTTTCCATTTTATCTTTTAAATTTTCAAGACCTTTTTGCAAATCATTTCCAATCATTTGATCCATTCTTAGCAATGGAAGCATGATATTTGTTGGATATGGAATTGCACCGCTGATTGCCCATTTCACTTTTGTCTGGTTTTCAGAAATTGGTTCTGTAGACATAAATCCGACAGCAGTGTCATCCAATGGCTTTTTAAAACGGAGCGCAAAATCTAAACGTCTGTTTTCTGTTATTTTTGTAATTTCTTGTTCGCCAACGCCAACTTCTTTCACATCGCTTTCCCAAGAAGAAACCGAACCAATCATGCCGTCAATTCCTCTATAATGAACTTTCATTTTCGGATCCATATTTGCCCATACGCTAAACTCATTTTGATTTTTTAGAGAACGAACATATTTAAAAATGCTATCAGCGGGTTTATTGATTGTAATTTCTCTTTCTACCGAATATTCTTTCGGCATAAAATAAGCGGTAATTAAAACAATTGAAATAAATAAAATTAAAATGACGAGAATTCTTTTAATAAAAATCATGACGCTCTGCTTTAAGGTTATTACATTATTGTTTGTTTTTATTTTTAAAGCTAAGAATAAGAGGGCTTAGGCATTGATATGTTAGCCTTTGATTTCTAATGCTATAGTAAATTTAAAAAAAATAATTTATGCGTTGGAAGCAGATTGATTTAAAAAGAATTAAAAAAAAATAAGATTTGTTGTAACATTTTTCCTTTTTTGTAGTCTATTATAGTAAAATCAATAATTTGATAACGTTAAAGCTCTTTGATTATCGTTTTATTAAGTAAGTGTTAAGAATTGGTTAAAACATGGTACTTTGTAATGCATAATACAATAAAATGATTTACTTTTACATCATCAAATTAAAAATCATCATCAATCATTTAATAAACATCAATCATTATGAAAAAATCAGTTATTTATTTAGGATTAGCCTTAGTAACATTTGGAAATGTAGCAATGGCTTCAAACGGGGTTTCAATTGTTAAAAACACAATTGAACGTACAGGTTATACAGCAAGCCCTTTAAATGTTGCTATCAGTAAAGGAGATATTGAAACTGTTAAAAAGTTCATTGAGTATGGAGCAGATGTAAACTTAATCTCTGAAGATCTTACTCCATTAATGACGGCTGCACGTTATAACAAATTTGAAATCATCAAAATTTTATTGGCGAATGGAGCAAAAGCTAATACAAAAAATGAAAATGGATTTACTGCATTACGATATGCAGAATTATCAAATGCTTCAGAATCTATTGCAATTTTGAAAGATTTGAAATAAGATTTTAAAAGTTTTGAGTTAGTAAAAAGACCTTTCTGAGCAAAAGGTCTTTTTTTTGCTTTATGTAGACTTGATTGAAAACAAAAAAGCATCATTACGAGAATGATGCTTCTTCTTTTTTAAATCCCAACAAATTGATTTAGAACTAAGTATTTTAATTATTTATTCTATCGGTACATGTTTTTTTCTGTTGAATATCCAGAATAAAATTGGAAATACTAATAGTGTTAAAACAGTAGCTGTCATAAGTCCACCGATAATTACAATGGCAAGCGGTTTCTGCGATTCAGATCCAATTCCGGTAGAAATTGCTGCAGGCATTAATCCTATAGATGCCATTAATGCTGTCATAACTACCGCTCTGGTTCTGGCTTTTACTCCCATAAAAATAGATTCTTCGAGAGAGAATTTGGCTTTCAAGTTATTATGAAATTCAGAAATTAAAATAACTCCGTTTTGAATACAGATTCCGAGAAGCGCTATAAATCCAACTCCTGCTGAAATTCCGAAATTCATTCCTGTAATATGAAGCGCAATAATTCCGCCGATAATAGCAAATGGGACGTTAGCCAAAACAAGAAGAGAATCTTTAAAGTTTCCAAACAAAATAAACAATAGTACAAAAATTCCAATTAAACTAATGGGCACTACTTGCGCTAAACGCGCACTCGCACGAACTTGATTTTCAAATTCTCCTGTCCATCCTGTCGTGTAACCAGCTGGTAATTTAAGTTTGTTTACTTTTTGTTGGGCTTCTGCAATTGTACTTCCTAAATCACGATCACGAACAGAAAATTTTACACCAATAAAGCGTTTGGTGTTATCTCTATAAATAAATGCGGGACCTGTAATAGTTTTAATATCACAAATTTCTTTTAAAGGGATTTTGATTCCGCTGATGGTCGGAACTTTAATTTCTTCCAAATCTTTTTCATCTTTACGGTATTCTTTAGAAAAACGAACGCGAACATCAAACTTCTTTTCATCTTCATATTTTTCTGTTGCAGTTTTTCCTCCGAAAGCTAATTCTAAAACTGCTTGTGCATCACTCAGAGTTACTCCATAGGCCGCCATTTTTTCGCGATCCAAGATTACGCTAATTTCAGGTTGTCCAACATTTCGCAAAATTCCAACATCTTTTATACCTGGAATATTTTTAATTTGAGCCAAGACTTCATTCGCAAGCTCATCTAATTTATTCAAATCGTCCCCATAAATTTTAACGGCATTCGAAGCTTTAAACCCAGCTACCGATTCTGCAACGTTATCAATTACGGGTTGAGAATAATTATATGTGATTCCCTGATGGACTTTTAGTTTATTATCCATTTCATTAATCAGATCGTCCATAGAAATTTTACGTTTCCATTCTGCTTTTGGAAGTAAATCAACTTGAAGTTGGATAAATCCAAAACCATTCGGGTCAGTTCCATCGTTGCTTCGTCCAGTTTGAGATAAAACTTGTTTAACCTCAGGAAAACTTTCCAGATCTTTTCTAATCATTGCTGCTGTTTTTACACTTTCAGGGAGAGAGGTACTCATTGGCAATTCTGCCGTAACCCATAGTGCTCCTTCGTTTAATTGTGGTAAAAACTCGGTTCCTAAGAAACCTGCTGAGAAGAAAACAGCTGCTAACAATCCTAATGATGCAATTAAGGTCTGCACCTTATGTTTGAATGTCCATTGAAAACCTTTGCTGACAATTCTATCCCAAAAATTCACAAACGGATTATGTTTTTCTTTTACATTTTTATTTAATAAAATATGAGAAAGAACGGGAACCAAAGTCAAGGTAAAAATAAGCGCTCCTAATAAGGCAAAACCTAATGTAAAGGCTAGGGGAGAGAACATCTTTCCTTCTACTTTCTGGAAAGAGAAAATAGGAAGCAAAGCTGTAATAATAATCAGTTTTGAAAAGAAAATGGCTTTACCCATTTCAGTCCCTGTTTTTTTGATTAAGCTTCCTTTGGCAATTTTATTAAATTTCTCCATTCCCAATTGATGCGCTCGATGATCTAAAACCACAAACAAACCTTCAACCATTACGACGGCTCCATCGATAATAATTCCGAAATCGACTGCCCCTAAACTTAATAAGTTGGCGCTCATTCCCATCATTTTAAGACATAAAAAGGCAAATAATAAGGAAAGTGGAATGACAATAGAAACGGTAAAAGTAGTTCTCCAGTCGGCCATGAAAAGGAACACAACAACAGTAACTAAAATTATACCTTCAAATAAGTTATGCATTACGGTTTCTGTCGTGAAATTCATTAAATTATCACGATCATAGAAGGTTTCAATTTTAATGTCTTTTGGCAAAACATTGTCATTTAGGTCTTTAATCTTAGCTTTGATTAAGGCAAGAGTTTCCTGCGGATTTTCGCCTTTTCGCATCACCACAATTCCTTCAACGGCATCGTCATTATTTCCAATACCCGTTTGACCTACTCTTGGCATTGAGCTTTCGTAAACATCGGCTAAATTTTTTACCAAAATTGGATTTCCTCCAGCGTCATCAACAATAATATTACCAATATCTTCTCTAGACTTTAATAAACCAACTCCACGGACAACAAATGCTTGTCCGTTTTTCTCAATGACGTCACCGCCAACATTTAAGTTACCGGCATTTACTGCGTTATAAACTTGTAAAGGCGTAATGTTGTATTTTGCTAATTTGATTGGATCAACCCCAACTTCATAGGTTGTAGTCTGACCTCCAAAAACATTTAAATCGGCAACGCCAGGAAGAGAGCGCAATTGTTTATCGATAACCCAGTTTTGGTAGGTCAATAATTCTCTGCTGTCTCTGCTGTCGCTTTTTACAATATATCTAAAAATCTCGCCTGTAGGTCCGTAAGGTGGCTGTACATCTGGTTCAACTTCATCAGGAAGAGAAACGTTTTTTAATAGATTATTTACCTGAAAACGTGCAAAAGTATCATCTACACCATCATCAAAAATGATTTTAATTACAGATAAACCAAACATAGTTATACTTCGAACGCTTGTTTTTTTCTGTACTGAGTTCATGGCAATCTCAATTGGAGAAGTAACAAAACGCTCTACTTCTTCGGCGCTTTTCCCATTCCACTGCGTAATAATAATAATCTGCGTATTGGTAACGTCAGGAAAAGCATCGATTGGCATATTTTTGAATGAAATAAATCCAGCAACAGCTAACAATCCCACCCAAAAGAAGGTAAATGCTTTATTCTTTAGCGAAAAAGCAATAATATTTTTTATGAATTTGTTCATGTCTTAATTATTTAAAGCACCATAAATAAATAGCTGATTGTTTGTGATTACTTTTTCATTTTCCTTTAAACCACTTGAAAGATAGGTAGTGTCTCCAACCACTCTATAAACTTCTACTTGTCTGGTTTCAATATTATTTCGGTCTTTAAATACCACAACGAAGTTTTTACTTTTATCAAAAACAATCGCTTTACTAGGCACGGCTATCATAGACTGATTTTCATTAAAAGATAGTTTGATATTAGCATTCATATCGGGTTTAAGCATGTAATCTGGATTATTAAGCTTAATTCTAGCCTGCATGGCTTTTGTTTCTGGATCAATAACATTATAAATTTTATCTACTTTTCCATAAAACGTTTTATCTGGATAACTCAAAGTGGTCACTGCAGCACTGGTTCCTAATTTTACTTTATTAATATCGATTTCATTAATATTGGCCATTGCCCAAACTTCGCTGATTTCTGCAATGTCAAATATATTTTCAGAACGATCATTTCTCAAAAGCATATCCTGATTGATGCTTTTCTGAATAATAAAACCGCTTATTGGAGCTGTTACTTCATAAATAGAACCTGCTTTGATGTTATAAATTTTATATGTTTCCTGAATTTTGCTTAATTGTGACTGCGCTTTATTTACTTCCGATTTTGCCTGTAGAACGTCGCTTTCAGAATTCAATTTTCCATCAAATAATTCTTGTGCTACTTTCAAGTTATTTTTAGCGACAAGCAAATCGCTTTTAGCATCAATGGATTGTTTTTCAAAATCGGCTACATCGGTACTTTTTATAGTTGCCAATACTTGTCCTTTTTTTACATAATCACCAAGTTCAACATTTACTTTCATTACGTTTCCGCCAACTAATGGATAAACATCAATCATTTTATTATTGTCAGCAGTAATTTTACCGTAAAAACTAAGTTCGTTTTTTAATGGCTGAGTTTTAGCTTCAGCAGTTGTAGTACTTTTAAGCATAGCATCACTCAAAACAAAAGAGCTATTTGTCTCAGGATTTTCAACTTCTTTTTTGCAGCTCGTAAGAGATAAACCTGCTAATGCGATTCCGATGAATAATATATGTTTCATTTCTGTAGTTTTTAAAATAAATCTTTGTTGATGGTACTATTTAATTCTTCGCCTGCAATCACTACTTTTTTCTTTAATTCATTTAATTGAATTATTGCCTGATTGTAGCTTTCCATAAAATCGGTAAATTCTAAAAGACTTACGTTTCGTTTTTGAAAATTGGTTAGCATTCCGTTGTAAACCGCTTCAAAATCTGAATTTACGGTTGGTTTGATCACGCTGTAGTTTTGTCTAGACTCGTCCCATTTGGTCCATGCTGACGTGATTTCTGTTTTGAGCTGTAACTCGAAGTTTTGTTTTTCAATTTTAGATTGTTCCAAAATTGTTTTTGCATACTTAATATTTCCTTTGTTTTGATTCCAAAGTGGTAAAGGAATTCCAACAGTTAAATTGGCTTCATTATTAAAAGCACCGCTTCGCTGATCATAATTTGCTCCAAGCGTAATATCTGGAACTGAAAGTGATTTTTGTAATTTTACATTCAGCTCATTAGCATCGATTTCTTTTTGTTTTGCTAAATAATCAGGTCTATTTGCTATGGCTTGTTCCTCAAAATTTTTAAGATCAAAAGCTATAACTTTTAGATATTTATCAGAATCATCTTTGCTGACAACTGGAACTACATTTTCAGTTTCATTCAAAAGCAATTTTAAATTAGCCTGTTCTTCGATGTTGTTATTTATAACCTCTAATCTCTCGTTTTTGAAATTAAGATAGAGTGATTGTAGACGAACAACGTCTTTTAAAGGAATATTTCCTTTTTGAGCTTGCACGGAATAAGAATTAATCAAATTTTCGATATGAGCTAATTGCTTATCGGTATTGTCAAGATTTTTAGTGTTGTAATATACAGTGAAAAAACTTTTACGCAATTGCAGTTTTAAAGTCCTAAGCAAATCATTAAACTGAAGCTCTGCCAGTTTTTCATTAGTTTGCGCTAATTTAACCTCATTTCGTTTTTTACCGCCAAGATAGATTAGTTGTTCTATTGCAAAAACTTTCTGACCATCTTTGCCAATATCAAAAAATTTGTCTCGTTCAGGATTGTAGGCATTCAACTCTCCTGAGAGCGTG
>Ga0099824_1010609_pt1 | contig 10771 bp, 10 predicted proteins | sample SiratrowhiteBW_FD_76837 | JGI IMG/M metagenome (GOLD analysis project Ga0099824, IMG submission 76837) | Root nodule microbial communities of legume samples collected from California, USA - Siratro white BW | ecosystem: Host-associated > Plants > Roots > Nodule | place: USA: California... | reverse complement strand
TTATTTATATATTTTAATATATATATATAAATATATATTTATATATATATATATATATATATATATATATATATATATATATATATATATAAATGAAAGAATCTCACACATGTACCTGCATTATAAGTTCTTCAAATTCTATATAAGTAACTTGAGCACATGCAACTGATAAATACCATACCATAATTAAAAAGCGTCAAAGTATATAATAAATGAATTTTAGACTCAATTGAAGAATTTTAAAACTCTAAACAACAATCGATTATGCTGTTAAGATCTTCATATAAAAAATAAACTCTATTTCAACTTTATTAACTATAACTATTAATAAGATAATTTTCTTGATCTAAAATTTAGACTCGAGACAAGTACTAGTTTAAATAAAAAAATATTAAATACTTAAAAATTCTTAAGACGAATTTATTTAATTAAGTACACGTCTAAAGTTTTAAAATTAGTGTGAACTATGTTTGAAATTTAAAATTCAAAGAAATGAAAAATAAAGAAAAAGTAGAGCAAATTTTTGAAAGAAAAAAAGATAAAAATGTCTTTGACAAGATAATGAAAATGATAAGAATAGCTCTTAAATATAATGATTCCTTTATAATTATATATATTTTTTATATAAATTATAAACTAAGTTATGAGTTTCTTTCAACAAATACTTTTAAATAAATACGTTACTTATTTACAAACCGTTACCTTTATCTGTTAAATAAATACGTTACTTATCTACAAGCCTTTAACAACTATCTTATGGATTATTTAACTATTATCTTGTGTAGTTATAAATTCAAACTGAGAATTTTAAAATAAAATATAGATTTAATTTTACATATCAACAATATATTTTGTTTGATTAGTAAAAATCGAAGACATGTAACTCACTCTACTTTATTAAGTGATATATGTTCCTTGATTAGCCAATAATTTAATAACATCCAGATGGATGACTTGAAGGAAATAAAACATTAAAAATAAATAAATGATCAATAAATGTTTTAATGAATTGCATGTATTAATAATTAATGAAAATAATAACTATTAATAAATGATAAACAAATGTTACTATTATTTTTAAATATTTAATCTTGATATCTGACTTTTCTAGAAGTGAAGAGCATGCAACCATAACAATCATTATTACAAAATCAATTATATAATTATAATTATGTTTATTTTTTAAATATATACATATATATATATATATATATATATATATATATACACACACACACTTTTTTTTATCAAATTTAATTCATCTAATTAATAATTATTATTTCACACTATTATCTAAAATTCATATTCGGGAGCTAATAAATAATTTATATTTAAAATTTGATTCATGTAGATAAATGAGAGATATTGGATGTATTATGACCTACATGAGGTTTTCTTTGTTTTTCTGCTGACAGAGTGAATTTTTTGGATCAATATTTTTTTCTGAGATTAAGGATGTACTACTTTCTATATGTATATTTCTGCTGACAGGGTGAATTTTTTGAATCAATATTTTTTTGAGATTAAGGGTGTATTACTTCCTGTATGTGTGCATTTCGTAAGTATATGCCTTTTTATAAATAAGCTTGGATAACTTTATTATCTTTATTTATGATTCTGATCACAGATTAAAAACAATTTAGATAAATGATAGACACATTATATGAATAATATTTTTTAATAATTACTTTTTAAAAAAGCAATTTTGTTAATTTAACAATGCAATAACACACGTGTGAATAAAAATAATTTCAATTAATTTACTTAAGTATTTAAAATAATGTACTAAATACTGTCAGCTTCCTTTATCAAAAAGATAAAAAAGAATTTTAACAATCTTCAAGAATCCCCAGGTTTTTTTTCAAAACTAGGGGTAAGAAATAATTATACCAACATATTTTAGTTTTCTTTTTATATATTGTTTTAATGAAATAATAAAAAGAAAAACAGAAAATTAATTTAGTTTGATTGGCTTGTCTGAATGAGAATTAGAGTAAATGTAGATGATGAGACAGAACATGTCTTAAGAAAAGTGTAAGAAATTCCATATATTATTTTGCAGACACATTGAAGAGAGAAGAAGATACAAAATTGTCCAAGAAAGTGAGGGGTGAAATACCGAAAGTGGGTAAACCCCCCAAATAAAAACCAAAGACATTTCTCCCTCTCTCTCTTGTCTCGAGCAATAGGAACACAGCAATAGCTTCTTCTGGTGATCTCGTTTTCTCACAGTGCTCTTCCCCCTTTTCTCTCCTCTTTCTCTTTCTCTTTCTCTCTCTTCCATTGCTTCCGCCAGGTCAATTCCGTAATCGCCATGACTGTCATGACTCCTGCTCCCATTGACGTACGTTTCTTACCCTCACTCTGCAACTTCCTCCCGTGCTCCTTCATTCACTCGCGCCTTTTCAATTTCGCTTATCGTTTCGCGTTTTCTCTTATTTGCTTCCCTGATTTTCTTCCTTTTGCTGTTCTGCCGAATGGTGTCAATTTGATTGTCGTTTTGGTGGGAGGGTTGGGTTGGCGGGGAGTGATGGGGTTTCGTGCAGGGGTTGTGGTTTTGATCTGCGTGACTGGAATTTGCTTCAATTGCGATGCATTTAGTGCTCGGATTTTGGGGATTTAATTGCTTTTGTTTCTTTGGTGGATCCGAAGTACGATGATAGTGATTATTTTTTTTGTTGGGTGTTTGGTTCTTGCAGCAGCAGGAGGATGAGGAGATGCTTGTCCCGCACACTGATTTGCCGGAGAATAATCACCAACCTATGGAAGGTACTTGTTGCTTTCTCACTCTTTTGATCCGTTGAGAAACCCCCGCTGTTTTTGTTACTCTATTTATTGGCTGTTGTGTGATCGATTGGTATTCCTCTTAGAGTACGGGGAGCCACTTCATGCATTTTTTGATTGCCAGAGAGACAGAGAGAGAAGGACTAAGTGACTAATTGGTCCAAGAGTTTTAGGTTTTCTAGAAAAAAAAAAAAGTGGTTTCTTGTTAGTTTGCATTTTGGGGATTTTGTCTGTTTTCAATGTCTTTATTGATGGTGTCGTTGTTTCTTACTCTTCGTTTTGCTCTTTTTTTTTTTTTTTTGAACAAGTAGATGGTCTAGTTCATTTTTTGTTTCTTCCTCTGGTTTTCTGCTGATTTCAAGCAGATACTTAGTTGGTCTTTTTCATTGATTTTGTTGATCGTTAGTTGTGACACAATCTGATGCTGCCAACACTGTGGAGAGCCAGCCTGTCGAGGATCCTTCATCGACAAGATTCACATGGAAAATTGACAACTTTTCTAGAATGAATTCGAAGAAGCTCTATTCAGAAATATTTGTTGTTGGTGGATATAAATGGTATTGACAACCGTGTTTTCACATTGGCTTAGTTGATTAATGATGTGCTTATCTTTAATCATCTCTTCTGAATCTTGTCATCTTGTCTTTACTGAGCAGGCGTGTACTTATTTTCCCAAAAGGGAACAATGTGGACTATTTGTCCATGTATTTGGATGTTGCAGATTCATCTACTTTGCCCTATGGCTGGAGTAGATACGCACAGTTTAGCTTGGCTGTTATTAATCAAATCCATAATAAATATTCTGTGAGAAAAGGTAATCTCTTTTGTTCCTTGCAATTGTTTCAAGATGATGTACCATGTATGTATGTAGAATAGACCAGTGCTTGAACTGAAGTTATATATATATATGTGTGTGTGTGTTTATTTCCTTGTAGAATTGTATTTAAATCTAGATATATTATGTTACTCATCTCGAATGAAATGTTATTGCCAACATGCTAAATAAAACAAGACTCCTGCTAATGAATGCTCTAACGGTACTGCTTATTGGTTAAGAAATAAATGGTTAGTATTTATTATTTAGTGCATGTAATGTGTTGAGAAGTTAAAGTGTTTTACCTTTTATTCAATACTTTTGTTTTTTTTTTTTTTTTAATTTACCGTGGAATAAATGTAATAAGGGAAGAAAGTGAAAATGCTCATAGTTTTTGGGTATACTGATGTCGGATGTCCTGTTCTAACTTTGTTTTACATGATTTAGACACACAGCATCAATTCAATGCGCGAGAAAGTGATTGGGGTTTCACGTCCTTTATGCCGCTTGGTGAATTGTATGATCCTACCAGAGGGTATCTTGTGAATGACAGTCTTGTAGTTGAAGCTGAGGTTCTTGTTCGTAGAATTGTTGATTACTGGTCGTATGATTCAAAGAAGGAGACTGGCTATGTTGGACTTAAGAACCAGGGTGCTACATGTTATATGAATTCTCTACTCCAAACTTTATATCACATTCCTTATTTTCGAAAGGTTTGGCCCTAATTTTCCTTTTTTTTTCTCTCTCTCATAAGTTTAGTTGTTTGACTTGATAGTGATGAAGAAGTTGGGACTTGGGTCCTGGTGGTCATATTTCAGGCTGTGTACCACATGCCAACAACAGAGAATGACATGCCCTCTGCAAGCATCCCTTTGGCATTGCAAAGCTTATTCTACAAGCTCCAGTATAGTGACACCAGTGTTGCAACAAAGGAGCTCACTAAATCTTTTGGATGGGATACATATGATTCTTTCATGCAGCACGATGTTCAAGAACTGAACAGAGTCCTTTCTGAAAAACTTGAAGACAAAATGAAGGTAATGGATGGCCTTTGGATGTTTTGTGCACAGATTTTTGTGGAATATTCTCTCAAATTCATGATGATTATGTTTATTTTGTTATTAGGGAACTGTTGTTGAGGGAACTATACAGAAGTTATTTGAAGGACATCATATGAACTATATTGAATGCATTAATGTGGACTATAAATCAACTAGAAAGGAGTCGTTTTATGGTACTTCCATGTGCATTTTGAAGTTAATTATTTGTTTAATTGTACTATGCCACTTGATTCTAATTTAGTTTTATATATGCTTGCAGATCTTCAGCTTGATGTGAAAGGCTGTCCTGATGTATATGCTTCCTTTGACAAATATGTTGAAGTTGAACGTCTTGAAGGGGACAACAAATATCATGCGGAACAATATGGTTTGCAGGTTGGGTGCAATTGTTAATTTCTGAGTCTGGTTGTAATAAATCGTTTTAGAAGTTCTAAATCTTTAGTTCTTATATTTTGACTCAACGAAAATAATTTTGTTTTCAAATTTAAGTTCTGAACTGAATCCTTTTAGTTTTTTGTAGTTACTATCTGAATGCACTCAAATATACAATTTTTTAATATAGTTTCACACATGAACTAACAATTTTTCATTTTTTTCAGGATGCTAAGAAGGGTGTCCTATTCATTGATTTCCCTCCTGTTCTTCAGCTTCAGCTGAAAAGATTTGAATATGACTTTATGCGGGATACCATGGTAAAGGTTGGTAGTCAAACAGACTCTGGGCTATAGGATATTTTCTTCTCTAGGTATATTTGCTGCCATATGATTAAGTTCGCATTCAGTCAGAGTAAGGTTCAAACAATTTCCTGTAGCTCAACTATTAATGCCATTGAAGATTATTTCGATTAAAATTAATTACTTATGCTGGACTATCTACTGTGATATACTTCTTTATTTGTGGTATGTATTCATTTACAATACTGTTACTTCATGCAAGAAAGTGATTCAGCACATGTCTCGTGTTGGACAATAGCCCCGAGATGTTGAAAATGATGAAGAATTTCTGCAAGCATTTTTGTTAATACCTTTTTGAAATGGGAACTGCTTTTTGGCATTTCTTTGCTCAGGGTGGAAAATCTTTTGGTTGGTTCGTCTGTTTGCATGTATTCAAAATTTGTGTACATCATTTGAAACAACCACCTGAAGGAATATTTTCTGCTAGAGCGATCATGGGCATTACTTAGTTTTACATATTTGTCCATGCGCTCTAGTTTGATGGAAATGGTTAAACTCTCTTTTCAATACATGGAAGTTTATTTATTTTTTCTTCTGCCATGTAGATTAATGACCGTTATGAGTTTCCCATGCAACTCGACCTTGATCGTGAGAATGGAAAATATTTATCACCCGAGGCTGATAGGAATGTCCGCAATCTTTACACACTTCATAGGTAATGTTGTGGTAATGGCAGCAGCATTTGTTGCCAGACTACGTGGTTTTTTATTGGGACTGATCTTCTAGTGATTTTTCTGAATCTTTTCATGACTTATTTAGTAGTTGTTCTTGTTTCATGATAGTTGTTTGTGATTGGTGCATGGTGCTTGTTTCATCATAGGTAATGTTGTGGTAATGGCAGCAGTATATATGCTGTCATAATTTTAACCATATACTTGAGTCAAGTACAATGAATGACTTCTACAATCTAAAGAAAGAAAAAGTGATAAAGTAAAATAAGGTGAAAATGATGTGAGGATAGAGAATGGAAGAACAAAAAAATTGATCTTGGGGTTTGCCATCTGAAGCTTTCTGAATTTTCCAAATCAAGTTGGGGATTGAATTTTTAAATCATCCTGGAACAGTAAAACTTTAATTGTTAATATTAAAATTTAGGAGTTACCATTTTAAAATGTTAATAAAGTCCATCAAATTTGTAATTTTTGTTTCTCAATGCTGATGATTTCCATTAGTGTGCAATTACAACTTTTTATCCAATGCATATTTTTTGACAGATTTAAATTCTTTCCACAGTGTTTTGGTTCACAGCGGTGGTGTACATGGTGGACATTATTACGCTTTTATCAGGCCAACTCTCTCTGACCAGTGGTATGTATTTTCTAGAATTACCAGGTCTGAACTGTTCAGTTCAGTCCAGACAAGCTAGGTGCTTTTTTGCATGTGATGATGACTACCAGGGGTTACATTACAACATGCTTAAATGTTGATTTTGCTGCATTAATTGTAACATGGTTCATAAGATCCTACCAAAATGCACAATTACTGATAAAATAGAATATACATGTGATAAACATGACATAGACAAGGAAAATATCTTGTAAAAGATAGCATTTAAGTAAAACCTGAAAGTTCACATTCATAATTTATATGGGTAACTTTTCCATTTAACCTATGTAATCTTTATGTAACATACTTAAGTTAACTTGATAAATACTGATTTTTTAAGTGTTCTATTGATAGTACCCCGTTATTATGAGTTAATATAAATACTGCATAGGATATATGCTAACTATGTTTTTATGGATTGTTGATAAGTATATATTAATTTATGAACATGAATACATGGTTTTAAAATACACAATCTAATTTTGTTAATATTTATCTATAGTATATAATATTTGTCAAATTAGTGTACATAACATGTTCTATAGGATTGTTAGCAAATATTTTACAACTGAAGCTAGTATTTGATAACCAGCTCACATGTGACCTAAGGCCTTATCATCAAAGTTAAAAATCAAAGTTAGAACCACAACAAATCAAAATAAAGAGTTTCTTATAACAGATAAAATAACGAAGTATACATGTGATCGACAACATGTTGTAGATAAGGAAAATATTTTGTAAATGATAGCAGTGAATTAAACTGAAAAATCATATTCATTGATTTATATGTGTAGCTTGTAAATGATACCATTATTAGTTGTGCGAAGAGTTGGTCATATCTTATATTTCCAATGAATATGTGTTGCAAAGGTAAACAGTTGAAATGCTGAATCTTTTTATTTATTTTTTTTGCACTTTTTGTTAGATTGATAGTTCATAATGGCCATCAATGAACTTGGATATAGCATGCAACTTTCTGATAGTTCCTTCACCTTCTTTTTTTGTTATTTTGACTTGCTTTTCTTGCTTATTTACTGAGCACTTCGCTGCATGCTTTAATAGAATGTATATGACTATTAGGTATAAATTTGATGACGAGAGGGTAACTAAAGAAGACACTAAACGGGCATTAGAGGAGCAATACGGTGGTGAGGAAGAGGTAATTGCTTTTTCAATTGGCTGTGGAATTGATCCCCGTATTTGAACATTTACTAATTCATTGTTTAAACCTATTTTAACAGTTGCCACAGACAAATCCTGGGTTTAACAACACTCCTTTTAAATTCACCAAATATTCAAATGCTTATATGCTGGTGTATATACGTGAAGCTGACAAGGACAAAGTAATATGCAATGTGGATGAGAAAGACATTGCTGAACATTTAAGGGTGAGTGATCATTCTTAGTTGCTTTGGGCTCAATATAAATCATGCCAAGTCAAATAGTAACAAGTTTGTCTACTGCATTTAAATTTAACTTGCTAAATAAATGCAGATGGCTAATTTAACAAGTGTGTTCTAGTCAGATATTACAATCTACTTGATGACTGTTCTCAACTGATTTTTTTCCCCTGTTATCTATCTACATATGCGGGATTAATTTACACCAGTGTAAAGTAAGTTACATTTTTACACTATATTTTTGGTGAGTAATTTTATAAAAAACCTATAGCTGGATTAGAAGTTCTTATAAGATAGAATAGAGATCATTTAATAATCCAGACTTATTTGATGCCTCATTCATGTGACGGGTTTGGTTAGTTTGCATGGGATTCTAGGTTCAAACTTCTTTGCTGTCACTGTATACACAAGTAAACATAATATTTACTTTTTAAAGTTTGATTGTGTTATTGTTAAAGTTTTACTGGACTTGAGGTGAATAATGTAGGTAATATTTGTGATTCAATGGTTATATTAGATGAAAACCACATTTTGTACAAAATTAATTTTGGCACGAGAGTAGCTGTAATATGCACTAATATAAGTTGATCCCTCATAAACCAATAATTAAAACTCTGCACAAACCTACAAGTTATTTGTTTTTTTTTTTTTTTTTTTTTTTTGTGAGAAGTTTTTACGAGTATTTCAAGCCAAAATCAAACCAATTGTCATTTAAATTTCTATATTTTGTTGTTTCCAATTTATTGTGGAAGTTTTTCAATGAATTTATTCAATGGATTAATGCAGGAGAGGTTGAAGAAAGAACAAGAAGAAAAGGAGCACAAAAAGAAAGAAAAGGCGGAGGCTCACCTTTACACTATTATAAAGGTTCCTTGTTGCTAATTTCTAACTTGCTATTCAGAATTGAATACTGTTTGTTTCTATACATATATGCTGTGGGCCACCTGATCAAATTGTATTTAGATATAACTTGATAGCATGTGATACTTCTTAGGTGGCACGAGACGAAGACCTTGCAGAGCAGATTGGAAAGGATATATATTTTGATCTTGTAGACCATGATAAAGTGAGGAGTTTCCGTGTCCAAAAACAGACATCTTTTAACCTTTTTAAGGTATAATCTTTAATAGCACTTTCAGCTCTCCTGCTATATGTGTTTTGACTTGGCATAACTTATTAATATCTTGACTGGTTTGATCTGGTCTCTGTAGTAAATCTCTCTTGTCAAGCAGTTGCTTTTTATTTGAAAAAATTGGACTTCAGGACAAACTACTTTTCCTACTGCATGCCTTATTTGTTTATGATTGGTTTATGAGGCGGATATTATAAACTGTCCATTGACAGAAAACTATATTATTATAAATGCTGTTGAATGGAAAAAAAATCAAAATAGGATTGAGAAAGGAGTATTTTTTTCAGTAGAATTATTTTTGTAAGAAAGTGCAACACTACATAATTTTGTTTTTTTTCCCTTGGGAGAGGGATTCAGTGGCATATGGAATTTGTCCCTTCCTTTAACTAAATTATGTTCGCAGTTAATGAGTTGTGTCGATATAAATTGACAGAATATAACCCACGTAGGATTTGGGATGTGGGAATACTGATAATATGTTGTAATTCAAGTAGGATTTGTTAGTATTTAGGTTTTCTTACTAAAAATTTAATACTTCTGATTCGTGGAACTAAAAGTTTAATTTGTGCACTAAAGAAAAATCATTAGTTTTATTGCTTCTTCTGAGATGATAATTATTTTTAGAACACTGTTAAAATATAAAACTTATGATGCTTTAGCTGAATGAAAACATATCCCATATACATCTTTGTGTCCTTTGATTTTCTATTCGAATTTGATGATGATATAAAGAAAAGCCAAAAGTGACGCTGGACACAGATTTGATTGACATGGAAATGGGCATGCAAATTTGAAAAGTCTTAAATGAAAAAAAGAGTCCATGTCTTAAAAATTACCTCTATTTATTGTTTTGACTAAGCAATGTTATCTAATTACTATGGTATTTTAGTTTAATATAGCATAAAAGGTTAAAATTAATAGAAAAAAATATAAAAATGCAACTAAAAGTATATGAAGTATTTATCTGGTGTTCGGCATGGATACTTATCTAACACAGCTATGACATATTACAACTATTAAGAAGTGTCAATGCTTTCCTATATGCTTGCTATAAACATCCTATTTTCGTTAGTTTGATTTTTTTTAATCTGATCACTGGCTGATCCGTCTGATGAACAGGAAGAGGTTGCTAAAGAGTTTAACATACCAGTTCAATTCCAGCGCTTTTGGCTATGGGCAAAGCGGCAAAACCATACATATCGTCCAAATCGACCGTTGACACCCATGGAAGAAGCACAATCTGTAAATTCATGACCTTGATTGAAGCTTTTCTTTATGATGTTGCTTATATACTCACTTTCAAGCTTTATATCCATTGCTTGTTTACCCCACATGTATGTTGAATCTGTTTTATGCTTCATGTCTATATCAACATGCCTAGTTTTGTGATTGTCCTGGCTGATTGCTTATTTTGGATTTTATTTCTTGGGCTGGACCAACAGTTAATTCTTTGTTGGCTTTGCTTTTAATCATATCATTTCTCCCATGGCTGGGCAGTTTTTTTTTTTTTTTTTTTTTTT
>Ga0099824_1010608_pt1 | contig 10772 bp, 3 predicted proteins | sample SiratrowhiteBW_FD_76837 | JGI IMG/M metagenome (GOLD analysis project Ga0099824, IMG submission 76837) | Root nodule microbial communities of legume samples collected from California, USA - Siratro white BW | ecosystem: Host-associated > Plants > Roots > Nodule | place: USA: California... | reverse complement strand
ATCTTATATAATTATATTCCCATTTTCCCTTTCTTTTAAAATTCCCCTTCTTTTTATTTTTATTTTTCTGTTTTTTTTTTTTTTCCCTTCCTTACAAGTAAACGACAGCAAAAATTTTGCATCGATAACTACGCATGTTAGGTTTCACACTAAGAATAAAATGACATTTTCTGTAAGGAAAGAGTTAAGAAAAAATAATAATAACCAAAAAACTTAGGAATAATAAAGGGTTATTAGCATTAACACTACGTAATGTTTCTCCAAATAAACACTCCACTCTACACATTATATTACAAATTCTCTGTATTTCTATTTCTATTTTTCTTTTCTCTTTTTTAATTAACACCTACTTCCCTTTCTCTCCAAAACCCCACACCCTGCATCACCATTTCTATCACTGATTCCTGTTCCTTCCAAACGCTGAATCTAAACCACACCAATTTAGCCGTGGGGTGGAGAAGTTATTTAATATTTATTATATTCAATCTAACCGATACATATCGTCATATATATAATATTAAATCTAATATTTTACATATATAATATTAAATTTAATATTTATCTCGAATTAAAGATAATGATATTATTATAATTGATTAAAGAAAATTGTATTCTGTTGATGTAAACAGATCTTGAAAAAACGTAATAGAAAAGAAAAGAGCATAGAAGGTGTTTACGTATTAAAACAATATGTGATTAATCTTAAGGACCCTCTTTTATATATTAAGATAATACTCAGCTCATCTATTATCAGCTTGTTCATATTATATATAAATAATATTCACATTCTATAATTAATAATAATACTTTGATATAGATAGATTAATCTGAATTAATTATTATAATTTATACATATTCACAAAATTAATTTATCTAACAAAAACGCTAATCATATATGTAGGCAAGGAAAAGAAGAAATAGTGACTAGGATGAGAAAGTTTTAATATGTTAATTTTGTAGCTTGGGATATAAAGATAAAACAATCATATATTCCTAATATTTGTGGGATCACATAGTAAAACTAGTTTAGATTTGGAGACTATTAACATATTTCATTTATTTAATGTTGATAATTCCAATTTTATTCAGGTAAATAAAATTTATTTTGAGAAAAAAATAAAAAATGTGTTTACAATTAGTTTTTAAAAAAAATGAGGAAAAACGTTTTCTCAATAAATGTTATAAAACTAGAAAAATGGTACTTCTAATAAAAATCTAAAATGATTAGGTTAGAGTTTTATTTATTTTCGTTTTAAAATATGAGCTTAAGACGTATCTCTATAATATCTCATACTATGAAATGTCTAAATAACCTTTGTGAAAAAAGTGAAAAGGGCTCCACAATAAAAGAAAAGGACCTAGTGCATTTTTTATTTTAGATTAAACTCCATTTCTCAATCTCGAAGTCATTGTTTGTTTTAGATTGGGTCATTCCAGAAAAAAAAATAAAAAAATAAAGTAGTCATATATTTTAAATTGGGTCAGTTAAAATTAAAAAAAAATTCTAGATTGGACTAATCTAAAAATTAAAGATAAAAAATAATATTTTAGATCCAATCAGTTCGAAAGTTTAGAATGGGGTGGAAGAGTTCCAGTGCAAACTAATCCAAAAGTTAAAAAAAAGAAAAAAACATAACATTCAAAACTAGGCGAGTCCTTAAACAGGGGTGAAGGGCAGTACTCTAAATAATTTTTTCCAAGAACATGTCATTTTGCATTTGCAATCAAGGTATATGAAGAATGCGTCTGAGCTAAAATACAAGTTGGGTTCAATCCTTTAGATCCTAAAAAAAATAAAAACAAATAATAATAATAATTTTTTTAAAACATAATAATAATAACAAAAAATAATAAAATTAAAAAATAAGGTTAATTTTGAAATAAGAAAGAAATTTAAATAAAAAAGAGGGAGTTAAAAATAAAATTATAAATAACAAACACGAAAAAAAAACATAAAAACATAAAAAAATTAATTAATTAAAAAAATAAAAAATAAAAACATAAAATATATTTAAAAAAAAACAGAAAAATGAAAAAAAAAAAAAAAGGGAGACACTGCTACCCACTCGTTCACCCCCGCTATTTTTTTTTTTTTTCTCTGTCTCAACTCCCCCAAACAGTCAGGGATTGCATACGATACATACACTCAGAGAAAAGTTCTCGAGCCAAGAAAGAATATATTTTAAGATGTGTTTAGATTGATGATTGGATTTTAGGATCTGTTTGGATTGGGAAGTGGATTTAAGAGAATGAATTTTGGATGATTTGAGATAAGAGTCTGTAAAAAGTTTGGTTGTTTGAATTAAGGGAAAAATGATAAGATTTGAATAGAAAATTTCTCAAAATTTACAAGTTACATGATAGATGTAATAAATATTTTAATATTTTTTAATATATAAAATTATAAAAATACAAATTTATCCTTATAATTAAATATGATTAAAATGAAATATAATTTATTTATTTAATGTCATTGATAATTTTCTTAAAAAATTATAACACTATTCTTTTAAATTAAAATTTAATTTATAACAAAATATAATTAACTTATTAAACTAAACTGATTAATTTTTTAAAATAAAAAATTATAACATTAGAAATTTTTAAAATAATTTTTATATTAGATTTAAATAATATTATTTTTTAACAATAAATTATTATTATTATTATTATATAATTTATTTTAGTTTAAATAATTATATTTGTTTTATTAAATTATAATTATAATTATATCATTATTAATTATAATCTATTTTATTGATAATATTCAATAATATTTTTATTATTGAAATTTTATAATTTATCATAATCTTATTATTACAACATATTAAAATATATATAATTAATTAAATTAATATAAACATAATCGATTATTACGTATCGATTATATATTCCTTAATATATACATATAATCGGTTAAATATTATATATTATAATTAATTATACTTTATATATGATAATAATTTATTTACTGTTTAGTATATTTTTATTATTGTATTATATTATATAATTATTATAATATATTTAATATATAATTAGTTATATATTAATTTTATAAGGTGTAATTAATTAGTTTTTTTTAAAATATGAATAGGGTTAAATCTGTCTTTAGAACATTGCTCTTTCTTTTATAATCTTCGTATTGGAGCGAAGATTAGAAACAATTCTTCCTAGCAAATCTGTCTGTGCTAATTGCTAAAAGCAAACAAAATTTCTCGCACAAATTAGAGCTATCTTTCTTTTTTCGCAAATCCGTCTTTGAAAACAAACGAACCGTTAAAGATTCAGTTTAAAGACTTGCTTCTTCCTGCACCTCCATAGCTTCTTTCTGCACCCTACAAAATTTTGTATTTCCAAGAGACTTCTATGAAAAAGACTTAAGTGCCTTGGGTAAGTGAAAGTAGTGTGTATGTTACTTCTGAATTAGTTCAATCCGAAATTGAAAAATATATTTCGAATTATACCTCTTAAATTTCAATTTGAAAGTTATTTTTTATATTCTAGAATAAACTAATCTAAAAGATAATTTTATATTTTGGATTAAGTTAATTTGAAAGTTAAAATAACACACATTATAATTGTTCAATCTGAAAAGTATTTCCAAAATTTAGAAACGACTTATGAAATTTGAAAATAACTTTCGAAATGTAAAAATGATTTTCAGAATATGAAAATGACTTTCGGACTATACAATCATGAAGTTATTTCTAGATTTTAAAAATTATTTTCATATTCTAGAAACTTTTTTTTATATATAAATATCTTTCAAATTATATAATTTAAAATGTTTTTGAAGAAAATTTAGAAGTGTAAAGTGAAATGAATTAAAGTCATTTACTAAATTTATTTAAAGACATATCAGTGTTTTCATATTCTATTAAGAGGTGTTCGAAGAAAGTATGAAGGCGAAGAAGGAACAGTCCAGTTTAAACAGGGAAGGTAGGTTTGCTGTAGTTTTTTGGATGGCCAGTAGCACCGTTTTTTATTTATCTTAATGAAACCTTTTCAGTTTCTAATTACTCAAGCAGCACTGTTTCTGAATTTGGTTATCTAAATCAAATTTTCAGGTGATTTTCTTTTTTATTTTCATTTAAAATAATGGAAAAATTGGGGAAATTTTTGAAAAAAAAGTAATAAATTTCAAAGAAATAATTTGAGAAAATTAATTATATTTAATATGTGTAGGATATAGTTATTAAGACAAATTACAAATTACATAAATAAATATTATAAATACACATTGTAAAGAAATATAAACAAACAAAATATTTAAATATATATTATTATTATTAATTAAACATGCCCACCATGATAATTCTTTTACATTTACTATTCTTTAAAATTTGTATAGCACAACATTTTATACGTTAAATAATTTATTAAAATTTAAAATTCCTTTTGCTAAAACAACACTACATAATTTGTTACAATTTTCAAAATTATTTTTCAAGGAACACGAATTATGACCTGTGATTGGGTTTTATTTTACAAGACGGGATTTGAGGTGTGTTTTTTTTTTTTCGTTTTTTCATTTAAAATAATGGGAAGGGAGAAAATTTTGGAAAAAAAATTAATGAATTTAAAAGAAATAGCTTAAGAAAAATTGAAAAAACTAATTATACTATTGGGATAAAAGAAAATTGGTAACTTTTATGTTTAAAAATGAATTTAGTTTATTTCAGTGTTTTTATACTGATTAAGTGCACTTTAGTGCTTGTGCATTTATTATCGAGAAAAAAGTGAGACCAATTTAAAAGTGTGTCTAGTTTTCTTTTTCTTCTTTATTTAAAAAATATATGAAAATGTAGTCAGTTTAAAAATGTGTGTGCAGTTTTCTTCTTCTTCTTTGTTTAAGAAAATATATGAAAGTAAACCAATTTAAAAGTTTTATTCTTTTTGTTTTTATGTGTTAGTTGTTCACTCAAGTAACATTTCAATCCATGTTATGTGAGATATATTGTTTATCCCAATTCACATGACATTTGCTTCTTTTTTTTTTCTTAATGCATCTTTTTCATGGCCCTTTTAAGTTTTATACAACACCATCAATATGTTATAAGAAAAAGAAAAATAAAAGAAAAATTTTGATCCATTAAACTGATTTAGCAAACATTATTATTTCTACATCCTATTTTTATACTACACTCCCTTTCTTAAAAAGTACGAGTTCATTAAAATTTTCAGTGTTTGTATTGCCATTTATTTTTACATCCTCCAACTTTAGACTGTTTTCCCTGCACTTCTAATATTTTTTTAGACACCTCTAAATTTTTAAATTTCCAAAAGTGTCCTGCTTGAAAAGACATTTCTACCCCTGTGTTTATTTGTTAAACAATGTAAGGAATGGATTGTTTCATAAGCTGATTCCAAATCAGGAATTAATTTCTAGAACAGCCCATTTTAGAATTGTTTTCTTAAAAAAAAAAGAATAATTTCAAAATAGATTGTTCTAGAAGTTAATTTCAGAATTATTTTCTATTTTAAAAAAGCTGTTTTGGAATAGGTTATTCTGGAAGTTAATTCCGGATCTAGAATTGGCTTTCAGAATATCCTATTCTGAAATTGCCTTCTCTTCATTCTTTTAAAAAAATGTTTCAAGATAAACTGTTCCAGAAGTTAATTTTGAATCTAGAATTGGCTTTCGAGAGAACCCATTTCAGAACTATTTTTTTCATGAAAATAAACCCACCTCCAAATCATAAAACTATCCCAAAATCACATAACTACCTCCAAATCAATCTCAAAATCTTCAGTAAATTATCCTTACCTCACATGATTAATAAGTCGATGAACAACGAAAGTAAGGTGGCGACAATAGTAACAAACAAAAGCAGTGAAAGTGCATTAAGGTGGCAACATTGCATATAAAACAATTAGAGGTGCGTTGGAAGGTTAGTGAAGCTTTAGGTTATTTGGGGCAATTTAATCTTAGCAACAACATTTCAAGAACAATTTGGAGACTTGTTAAAAATTTGGAGGTGCCTGAAGAAGCATTTGGAGGTGTAGGAAGAAGCAATTCCAACTTTGTTTTCTATAGGATAAAACCTGGGTCCATTCAATTGGCCCAATATTTTTATTATATGCCACTATTTTTTTTATAATACACACCACCATCATTGTTTACGTAATAATTAAATAAGTTTTTGATATTATAATTTTTAGATAAATTTTAAATATGAATATTACTCCACACGTTATTTCGTATCTATTTTTTTATTAATTTTATTAATTAAAATAAGGTATTTTTATTCAATATTTTTAAAAACATCCATTGTGTAAGATAAAATTCACACAAATAGTCAACATTATTGGTGAATAATTTACTATATCTCCACTAATTGTATAATTCGTTAACAGTGGTTCGTACTATCTTATATTCTAACAATTATAAAATCTATAAAAATTTCTAAATTTTTGAAATATCAACAGAAAAGGATATTATAAACAGTAGCTTACATTATCTTTTATTCTAAATGTTATAAAATCTTCAAAATATAAAAATTTCAAAAATTAAAAATATCAAAAATAACAAATAATTTTTTTATTTAGAATTATGTGATATTTAATTTTTTATTGTGAATGAAAATACGTAAAAGCAAGGTCAATTCTTATCGTGTGTAAAATAAAAAATATTTTCTTTGTTTTTTCTACTTGCATTTTTTTTTTGGAAAATAAACATGCTAAAATCATATCTGTTTCACTCATTTAATTAAAGGTATCGTCTTATAACAGACCTTGTAGGATGCTAATACCTTAACCATGTTGAATAAATCGGACAAGGGAGCCTGATCGAATGAACTCTTCAATCAGTTCATGAATCTTCATACATTCTTCAGTTGTAAGCCATAATTTTGGTGATACCAGCATCTCTTGGTGTGATTAGGGGAGGACGGAGTCTACATGGGTTGTGGAAGGCGGACAAGCTAACTTATAAGCTTCTTAGATGATGTTGTCGCGATTGGCTTTGAGTGGAGTGTAGGGTGTCAATATTTTCCCTATACGTAATTGACTCTCGGACCCTAATTCATTTTTGCAAACCATTTCCTTTTCCTTTATTTTTTCATAGTTTTCTATAATAAAAATATGATGGTAATTTTTCTGTTTTTTTTTTTTTTAAATTTTTTTTTTCCTCCCATCATAACCCTTATTGCGACATATGTGACTCGATATAAACTGAAAATTCCGAGTATTAGCTTTAAAGAAAGGAAGAAAAGGCTTCTAACACAATTAAACATCTAGAAATAGAACATTTGAAACAAAGAAAAAGAAAATAAAACTATCGTACAACTGTGCAGTCAACCCTCAAAACCACTAAAATTTCTTAGTTTTACTATGCTACAATACATAATGATGTGTGCTACTTAACACTTGAGAACAACTTTTATTATATTATACTTTCATAAGCGTCAGATATTTTGGAAGTATGAATGAGTCATCTTTTATTTGCTTACTTGGAATAGTTTTACTAATGTTTTGCATTAAGAGTAGAGATAGGTTAAAAATTAAGAGAATCAAGAAGTTTTACACAATAAACAATTTTCATAAATCATCATAGAAAACCCTCGTCACCTTATATGACAATGCACTGAGTGAGTGTGTAAATATTGTGTAAAATTCACCTTGAACATATATAGTTGAAATTTTGTGAAAGACTTGTTGAAATTTAAAAATATATATAGAATATATTGAACATATATAGTGTGGCCACATTTGGGCATGATATGCAATACTCCTCTTTCTTTGTAATCTGCCAAACATATTACATATAGTGTGTGTTTAAGGAAACGGAAAGCCTATTGGTTGAACTTCAAAGTAGAGATTGCATCAAGCAAAATAGGTTCTGATTCAGGGTCGTTATATGATGTTCTGGCTGTTCTATATCTCTGAATATTTCTCCATCTCATGAATCCATACTTCAAATTTCTCAGGATTATATCCCTCAGTAAATTGGGAAGATTTGTTCCTCTTAAATTATGCTGGACTATTAGACTCACTGGTTCCCTCAAGTCTTTGATTTCTTAAAAAAACAACAACCATGTCTTTGATATCTTGAACTACTTCTGACAATTCTTCAATTCTCCCGAGATCTGCCATCTAAATCAAGAAATTAAGGTTAAAACTTAATTCCCAAAAATCCATCAACAAACATTGCTCTGATACCAACTCAATATATGACGTCCCTTTCCTTATATAATTTAAATATTATTTTATTTGACTAAAGAGGTATTTATAGAAGGAATTATTGGGAAGACATGTCAATATTCCCAATAGACGAATTGTGTCCCAATGGAAGATTGAGTTTTTAAAGTATAGATCGTAGTGAGAAATGCATCATCTACGAGGTTTAAATTAAAGTTTTAATAGCATAGTGTCACATAGACTCATAAATCCATTGGACGATGTTAAAATGATTATAACACTGACAGAAAATGTCTGATCACAACAAAATTATTTGAGGAATGTTTTCTGTTAATGAATATTAGATGAAATTGGAGAAATCTTTTAACCATAAATTTTGGAATATATCTATGTGCGTGAAAGATGAATAAGTTGAAATAGACGAAGATAACATATTAGACAAAAGTATTTTCCCTACTAAATATGTTATTTCATATTTGAAATTATCCATACATCAAGAGACAAGTCATTCATCTATCTTTATCTACAGTTTATTTCTATAATTAGATTAAACTACCCGAATTATTTTTTTGATCTAAAGAGTAAATAGTTCTCCAGTATTAAAAGTAAAATATAGAGATAACCTGAAATGCATTTACATTTATATTTAAAGTTCTTACATAGTAGATTGCATCTTTTTCTTAGTGTGTACCTTCATCTATAGCGATTCCCTCAGTATTCTGAAAACCTACTCTACCATACTACGAGTTCTTTTTCCATTACACATATCTCTTACTACTACATTTGTTTAGAACAAACAATGTACTAATATAATCACCAAACAGGGGGCGAGAATCAAAGTGAACAAGGGGTTAGGCCAGATTACTGATGGCAGAGCAAAGATTACTACCACTGATACATCCAAAGTTAAGGGTAATTAGGTACCATGAGAGAAATACATAATATTGCAGCGTGTTGCTCTCCTTAATGTAACAAAATTTGACTACTCATTGGCCCCATTAGGATCATTCATATCTTTCTGTTAATAAGGATGAATATATATGAAACCAAGAAAAACAGGAAAAGTGATATATATATATATATATATATATATATCTACTTTACCTCACCTAAATTGCATGCTTCGTGTTCTTTTTTCTGAGTTTTTGTTGTAGTTTAGTTTGATTCTAAAGTTTAGTTGTAGTATTAATTTCTGGAAGAAATTTTGAATTATAACAATATATTGATGGGTCATGAGTAGAAGTGAAGTTTATCTATAACATTAAATTAAATGTGACTGAGATTTTTACTTCTAAAACTTATCCTATTTTTAGTTGATTAGAAGTTTATCTATAGTTAATGTGGCGGAAATTTTTACTTCCCAAACTTATCCTATTTTTAGTTGGTGACAAATGAATAGATTCTTGTATAAGATAAAAGTCATTTATTATTATAACAGTAAACCTGATACACAGATACTCTTAGTTTGGATAGCCATACCAGATAACATAAAAAACAACTTTTAGAGTTGAAATCACTACTGGATCGCCTTATCATACAAATCTTTAGTCTCTATAATGCTTCAAAGTTTTTAGGATGTCACAAGGAAACCGTAGGAAGAGTATCTTTTAGAAACCTGTCATTAGCAAGATTAAAAAGAGACAGGTCAAATGGAAAGGTAGCAAATTATGCTTGGCAGATACCGTTTGCTTAGTAAAATTTATTCTTAATGCTTTACCATTGTTTTATGTGTCCTGCTTCAAAATGCCAAAAATAGTAGACAAGGAAATAACAAGATTATAAAGAGATTTTACGTGAGGATGAGGACATGAAGGGAGGAGGGTAACATGGATAAAATGAGAATTTGGAAAACGAAAAAGGAAGGTGTGTTAGGTGAAAAAGGCATTAGAACATTTAACAATACATTGATAGTTAGATATAATACAGGCTAAGTATGGATAGTGGAGTTTAGACATAGTTTCGATAAAGCAAGAGTCATGGTGGTGGAGGAATATAAGGATGGTCTGTAGTGAAGAAAATGAGATGTGGTTTAATAGAAATATCTTTAGTAGTTAGGAAACGAGACAATCTTAAAATTATGGAAAAGATAGGTGGATGGAAGATGAAGCATTAATGATATAATATTCTAGACACTACAAGAAGAAAAATATTGTTTAGAGATCAATTTTTAGCTACTAAATGAAATAGTTATTAACTGTGACCAAAATAGTCACCAAATTAGATTTTGGGTTGCTAAATAACTACAAAATATAAGTAATGATTGAATTTAGTGACCAATTAAGGTCAAGATAATAGATATCTAACATTAGCTATCAAGGTTTTAATGACTGATAACGGATTATCAGCAAGTGTACTGAGTCCTCAAGTAGTATAATAAATAAGATGCGTATCGTTTCCACATGGAACGGAGTTTAATTGAAAACCAAATATATATCAATAGATAGTGAATAAAAGCAATTAATAATAATGAGTTTGTTTAACGATTTAAAGAAAAGTAACATAAAGTAGTTAAAAGAGATGAAATTAATAATAATAAAAACCTTGGGATTGAATAATAATATTCTCCATTCTCATATACTCTTAACCAAATTCAATATTGTCTTTTCCAATTATCAATCTGCACAAATAAAAGT
>Ga0099824_1010607_pt1 | contig 10773 bp, 8 predicted proteins | sample SiratrowhiteBW_FD_76837 | JGI IMG/M metagenome (GOLD analysis project Ga0099824, IMG submission 76837) | Root nodule microbial communities of legume samples collected from California, USA - Siratro white BW | ecosystem: Host-associated > Plants > Roots > Nodule | place: USA: California... | reverse complement strand
TCATTTATTATATTGTTTAATAGTTGAAATATTCTATCAAATTACAAACAGTTTTTTATATTTCAAAATTATCATTCATATGTCTAAAATACATTTTTATATTTATAAACTATTAATAATTTTTTTATTTATTAATTTGTAGAATCGAAAAATTTGAAATTTTTAGTTATTTCTAACATACTTAGTTGATTTAAATTTTTTTAAAGTAAAAATAAGATTCATTTTATAATATTTGAAATCAACGTGAAATATTGATTATATTTGTTTTTAATTAAAATTGTAATTAATATTTGATATTTTAATATTTATTATGGCATGAAAAAATGTAATAATGATGCATTTTCTAAATATATTAATAAAGAGATTGAGTTGTCTTGAATACTCTAAATATATAGATGACAGGCTAGGATGAATGATGGTTAAAAAAAATATTTTATATGTTAAAATGGAGGACATCTATCTTTTTTTTCTGGACTTGATAAGTTAAATTTATCTATTTTTTATAAACATTATTTTTTTGTTTAAAAATAAAATATTCATTCCCCATCTTTTTAACAAAATTCAACTTGCAAGACAGGGCATGGACAATGAAGCCAGGAACTCCGACGACAGGTGATTGATTTTTGCTTCGCCTTTTCTGGTAATGGTTACTTATTTTCTCTTTGTTATCACAAAAATACCTCTTTAAAAACAAGATGGGTATCTTTTACTTTTTCCGATATTTTAATTTCGGCGCCTATCAGAGTCATCCGAAAATAAATTTTCAAATCATTTATGAATTGATATTTTAAAACAGAATTTAACATCCCAAAAAATAAATTTTCAGTAATGACTTTTTAGTTACTCTCGAGATTAAATTTTTAAAAGAGAATTTAACCCAGTATTTTAAATTTTTAAAAATTATTTACATTATTTATGGAATTTAAATTTCGGAAGTAGCCTCGTAAATGAACTCCAACGTTAAGGAAGAGCAAATTTTCGTACAAAAAGAACTAGCATTGTACCAAAAATAGCAAAGGTTGTTTTTAAACAACGGTTAAAAACATAGAGCGGTGTCACTTAAAAAAAGGAAACAGTGCAAAAGCGAAAAAATTTCATAACAATGGCGCTGACTGGGTAAGAGGATCCTTTATTAAAGTTTAAAAGTAAATCAGGAGGTGATGATTCTGTTATCACTTGATCAGCATCTCTCAGTAGTTCTTCTCCCTGTCTCTTGAGTTTGTGACTAAACTATTATCTGAATTTAAACATAAATCTCTGAATAATCAGAATTAGCATACTTTGAGAATGAAGCATTGATTTAGACAATGTTAGTAACAGATATAGTTTGGAGTAGGTATTGTAGTCAAAGGAAATGATACAAAGGGAGAAAAAGGAAAAATTGGAAGGCTATAGGAGTAGCAAAGACAGAAAGGTGAAAAAGAACACAGGAAAAGACACCAAATGGAGAAAAAGAGCAAGCGTGACCCTGCAAAGCATCAGATTGACAATGACCCGTAACAGCTCAAAAGCTCAGACTGATACTTCCAAGTCTGAACATACATGAACAAGACATATGAGAAGACAATGCAAGATATGCATGCCCATCTTCATCTTCAGTCAAATATCATTCTGCGGAACACACCCTCTTGTCTCTGCTGCCTCACCCTCCCCAGCAAAGAATCTGATGATGTTCCCTGTCCAACCCTATACAAACTCTAATATGCGTATTGCGCACCCACCTACCCCACTTTCTACACCCAAATACTAAACTCTTTATTTACAACACACACCCAATATGACAAAACTTTTTAGAATATATATATATATACACTTGATTTCACTCATTATATTATCCTAGAATAATCCTTTTTCTATGTTCCTGTTTTCTTTTCCCCATTTACTGTTTATCTAGGACCAGAGAGTTCCATGGCATAGGATTCCAAAGACTGTTCATCATCATCATCCATTGTCATGCCAAACATGCTGGAACGGTCATGAACACCATCATCATGTTTGGAAGCAGAGGTAGGGCGGGATGAACTATCGCTACCATTGTTGCTGTGGCTGGGGTTGGTGTCGTGATTACCATAATTATGTGATGATGCCCACTTCTCCGCAAGCCCGTCACCTTCGAGCATTCGAACCACTTCAGACATTTTAGGGCGGTGGGCTGTCAAATATTGAGTACAGAGTAAAGCAACTTGCAGCATCTCCCCCACCTCTATTCTATCATAATTGTTTCCTAGCTCTTTGTCCACCAACACTGCAACCCTCTTTTCATGTAGTATTTTCCTAACCTGTTTCAACATAGGAACAAATATTCATCTCTGGTCTCTCAAGTGTACATAATTCTTTCAGCCAACATTCAGATACCTATTTCAAGGATACGTTACGTACTAGCAGGTAGATCGCTTGCTAGTATCAACAACTACTCAGCACTCTGTAGCTTTTTTCTGTGAGGAGGAGGGGGGGACCGGGAAGGAAGTTTGGTTTACAGGTAGCAACTAACTATATTCACTATATATTCCATTAATATCATACTAACTTTTCAAGAAAAAAAGAACATCCATCATTTGCTGTAGATAGAAAAGTCCCTATTGTAATTTAGTAACGGCAGCACATAAGTCATTCACTGCTCAACAGTAATAACTAATATATTGGACCAGTCACAGCGACACATAACTAACCATGTTTTATGTTTTTTAGTTATTAAGAGAAATTAGTAAAAACAGCCAAGCCTAATACAATGCACATACCAGAAGACAGAAGTATAGACAAAGTTGTTATTATCAAAGTTGTTTGTCATGTCAGAAAACAAATCTACAAATTTAATTTCCTTTCCTTTTCTATATTAGCGCATTCAATACATTAAGACAAATGCATAAATAAAATTAAGACATTTTGGTAGCAGTAGCCTAGTGCAGATCAGAGCAAAGTATTAAAAAGACCATGTTCAGAGAAAATAGTGCACGAGGAACTCCTAATGGAGGGTTAATATTGAATAAGCAAAAAGATATTAGACTAACTACAAGATTATCACGTCAAATATTTTAGAATGCTATGATTGTTCTGTTTAGGTTGAAGAGAATAGACTTACCCAGTCTAGCATAGCACCCTTCTGATTCACCGTTTTCCCAAACTCGAGTGCTGTCATTCCGGTTATGAGCTCTAACAAGAGAATGCCAAATCCAAATACATCTGTTTTCTCAGATGATTGGCCGGTGGAGAGGTACTCAGGTGCAATGTGTCCAACAGTGCCACGGACAGCAGTGGTGACATGGGAATCAGCGTGGTCAAGGAGCTTTGCAAGGCCAAAATCTCCAACAACAGCCTCACAATAGTCATCCAGAAGCACATTGGCGGCCTTCACGTCTCTGTGTATTATCTTTGGATCACATTGCTCGTGCAAATACAGAAGGCCTCTGGCAGCTCCAATAGCTATCCTCTTTCTAGTGTTCCAATCTAAAGCTGGTTTGCCTATCATATAACATACATGATATTAAACCACAAAGAAAGCGAAAGTACTAAGATTATAGCTAAATCTCCCTGTTAATATAGAAAAACACTTGAAGGTAAACTGGTAGTTAAGAAAAACTTCCCACACTTTTCATTTATTGTGCTATTTAAAGGAAAACTACATTGGCTTTATAGCTAGTCTTGCTAATAGCCATAAAGAAACAAACAATATTGAATCTATCATTATAACAAAAGTAGGGATCTGATGCCTAGATAAACATTATTGAAAACCTGACAAGAAATTATCCAATTAGAGGTTTTATTAGGATATCAATTACCCAACTGCTGTTTATAGGTGTACCCCTGATGATCAGACGATTCAGACCCTTTCTAGCCTATCATTCAAAATAACAACAATTTCACAAATTTTATTCGATAGAATGCACCAAGATTGCGAACACCATGACAAACTGTAAGCATGAATGCATGCTTACATGTTTTAACACAAACAAGTAGGCTTAACATTGCAAATTACTTTACTAAAACAAAGAAGGGAAAGAAATAATGCCCAACGTCCCAAGCCATATTATATTGCAATTTGAAATGAACATAAAGGCCCTTCAATCACGAAAATACGAAAGCCAAAACATGAAGGACAGATCACATATTAAAACGGGTCCAAGCACAAGGACAAGTAGATAATATTGCACCTAATAAAATATATCATATTATATAGTCACAAAAAAGCACTGAGAAGGAGAGAATATCCAACCTCTAAGCCTGGAGGCCACACTGCCATTAGACATATAAGGATAAACCAAAAGTTTCTCATTAGGAGTAGCACAATAGCCAATTAAGCGAAGTAAATTGCGATGAACTGCCAAGCTGATCATCTCCAACTCTGTTTGGAACTGTGATTCTCCAGCACTGCCATTTACATCTTTCAGCCTTTTCACCGCCACCATCGTGCCATCTCCAAACTTCCCCCTATAGACATTGCCAAAGCCTCCAGCACCAAGTATATTCTTAGAGCTGAAATTATCCGTTGCATGTTGAAGCTCTCTGAAAGTGAAACTCTTTAGATTCCCCAAGCTGAGAACTCCTTCTTCCTTATAATCTGCAACAATACCAAAGCCATAAATATTAATACCTTAATAATACCAATCCAGTACCATATAATCTAAGAACCTCAGTTGCAATACTACCCACCACTGATATAAAGGATGGCTCCGTGCTGTCGTTTCTTTCTGTACCAAAATAGCCCAAAAAGCAGGAGGATGAGAGAAGCACAACTAAGACTGATCCCGAGTGCTATTGCTAGATTTTTGGACTTGTGTTTTCCTACAAACAAAAATGAAATACATATTAAACACGTTGTGTAAAGAAAATGAGAAACCAAGAAGGTGGGAGGAAAAAGGACGTACCTTCTGATGACACTTGCGAGAAGGAAATTGGTATGAGGGTTGCTGACCCAGAGCAACCTTCAGTAGTGCTGCTCCCACAAACTAATGGGTTCCCCACAATACTAAACAAACAGAAGTAACAGTGAATTAGGACAAAAGAACAGTTGGCACTACGAAATAATATAATACCGTGTCCACAAAACAAACAGATGAGCATACTTGAATGATCTGGTTGGGAACTCGGGCAATGGTCCACTAAGATTGTTATAAGACAGGTCCCTGAGTGCATAGATTTAGCATATCAGAGTTTCAGCAAAGAAATTGACAAACAGTAAGAAATGAAGCAAGTGGCAGGTTGTTTCGATTTTCAAGACACTGACGTGTGAGAACAGGGAACTACACTCACAAGAAAGCAAGCTGTGGGGTTTTTGCCAGTGACTCGGGAAAGGATCCGGACAAATTATTGTTGTTGAGCCTCCTGCTCCCGTTATGGACAAAGAAACAGTAAATTAATAAATTGCATTACATAATTTCCACAACAAGATTTGAATCCAAAAAAGAGGCAACAGAATCTCAAAACACAAAATAAAATAATAAACTTTACACCTCAACAAAAAAAAAGGCAAGTCAACAACTAAAGAACAGATAGTGGACATTAGCCAATCGTCGCTTAAATAATTTCCCGCACTTTCTTTAGCAAAAGAGGACTAAAATCAAGGAAACAATAATTACTCACAGGTACTGGAGACTATTCAATTGACTAAGAGATGCAGGAATCACCCCTGAGAATAGGTTATTGGAAAGGTCTAATGTCTGAAGTTTGGGAAGCGCCCCGAGTTCCGGTGGTATATTGCCTGAGATATTGTTGTTCTGCAGCAATCTGCATTCAACCACCCAACCGCTTTTAGAACACTCCAAAGCCCATAAAACAGAGCAAAAAGTCTAAAAATCGCACGAAATGAGAATCATGGCAGCTACCCATCAAGCAGTAGATGACCGTTACACGATTAGAGACATAAAATAAAAACACGAAAAGAAAAAAGTTGTAGAAGGTGCTAACATTTGTCGAAGATTTGTTAGATTTCCGATTGCTGGAGAGAAAGTTCCAGAGAGAGATTGGCTAGGCGCCCCTCTGCAGAGAGAAAAACGAAAGTGAGAAAAGAAATGCAGAAAAAAGTGAGAGAGAGAAAGAAAGCGTTTAGTTGAGTACTAACAGGCCTATGACAAGGTCATCGGAAGAGCAAGTGATCATGGTCCAACTGCAAGCGTCGACGGAGTATTCATCCCAGTTGTTCAAGACGCCGTGAGGATCATTGAGAGCTGCTTTTATGTTCATCAAAGCCTCCACTGCAATTCAGCCATGTTAGTAGGAACAAATAACATGAATTAAGGGAAGCTTAAAGAATGCGATGAACAGGGAGGGACCTTCGGGATTGCGAGGCTGAGAAGCAGAGGAGAGAGAGAGGAAGAAGAGGAGAAGGAGGAAGTGCAGAGCCATGAGGGTGGAAGTGGAAGAGGAGGGAGAGAGGAGCATGGTATTTGAGAAAGGGAAGTTGAGATGAAAGAAAGGTTGGTGCTTGGAATGAGACTAGAGCAAGGGAGCAGCAAAGCAAGCTTTTTTTATCTTTCCGTTTCTCTCTCCTCTTCCTTCTTTTGGTATATCTCTTTCCTCTTTTGCTTTCTCTCTCTCTCTTCTGTGTGAGTGCTTTTTACTCAGCAGAAGAACGTGAAGGAGGCCGCGAGAATCAAAACGTCCATCAGATGTTGCATTGCATTGCAGTGCAATGCAGTCCCAGCCTCCACTGTATGGTGCTTCCTTCTACCGCTTTTTTTCTTTTTCTATTTTCATTTTACTATTTTATACATGTCACTGCCCTTGTCTTGTCAATACTCACTCTCTATAATATTTTTATAACATACTTTACTTACTTACAATAATTTATTATTATAATAATAAACTGTGTGAAAACTGTTTTCATAAACACTAAGCAAGGATGTTTAGTGAAAAAAAAAATTGTTTTTTATCGTTATATTAAAGATAATTTTTTTAGTCTCTTATTTTTTACTGGTTCATAAAATTACTATTTTTTTTCAAGTTTAAACATTATCCATTAATGTAAACCTCGATCCTTTGACCATGCTAACCCAAGCAATAACGCTCTCTTGTGCTTCCATCCACCATTTTTTTCCTTCACTTTTTCAGTTACCGAAGAAATAAGGCTTGTTCTTCTCTCGTTCCAACCAAACAACCTCCACGATGTTTCAAATTGGGGTTTCCCAAAGAAGGATGGATCAAAAAGTAATAATCGATAATAAATTACCCTTCATCTTTTTTACCTATTTTTTTCTAATAATATCGTTTTGTGTAAAATTCAGATTAAAAATTAAATCAATTTGTTTATTAAAGTTAATTAACAATTTTGTATTGTAATATGTAAATATAAGATTATTTAAATAATATATAGATTATGTAATTTATTAATGAATATAAGATAGAGTTAAAATTAGGAAATATAAAAATAATTATTAAAAAATATATAATTTTTTTGTATTTTTAATAAAATGATAAACAATTTTATAATAATAACATATTAGTGTAATCTTGTATGATTTTTATATTAAATTAAAATGAAGTATATTTTATTTTGATGTTTGGTTTTATAAACTTATAAATCATAATCATTTGATGTATATTTTTCTTAATATTATTGTATTATATTTATACATCTTTTTGTAATTATTTTTCTCATACAATTGTGATATTTGTTACTCAAATTGAGCATTTAAACAATTCATCAAAGTGGTATATATTCGTCTTAGTAAAAAATAATACTTTTTTCTCAATTTGTTCTACTTTAACTAAATTTAAAAAAGGTGTATATTTTGGTAAAGAAGACATATGACAGGATAAGAAAAGACTAATCATTAACAATATCAACAACTTGCAATTATTTTTAAATGAATTTAAATTTATTCTTCTCAACATACTTCCAAACATGTTAATACCTCATTTTAATTTTATTAATAATGTGAATTCAAGTGAAAATCATAACATGTGTGTATTAAACTCAATAACTACCAACCATATATGCTTTGATAAAAAATCTAAATTTTTTTAACATAAATATTTTTGAAATTTAATTGTCTTTTCTTAGTGGTAACAAACTATATGACAATTTGCTAAAATGTTAAAATTTCTTAAATTAAATTATGTGTTATACATATATTTATTTTCTATCAATCTTGTTTTTATCAGAAGGTTCACAAAACAATGAGTTGTGTTACATTTTTCACTATTCAATCTGTAGTGTTAGTTTAAGAAAATTTCTACACATTGGTTATTATAATTGAAAGGATAAAAGAGTTATATGAGTTGAAGATTTTAAGGATTTTTTTTTGTTCTTTTACACTAAAGAGAAGTACAAATACAAATTGTAAGAAAAATATTTTTTTATATTGTAATAGAAATAAAGTTAGCATTGATCATGAAATAGCAAAGTTGGGATATTATCACAATGGACATGCTTCAAATGATTCATTTTATTTTTTTTTTTTGTATTTGTTCTTCTTGTGATATATGTCACTTCTCAAAACAAAAGAAGAAAATTTTTAACACCTAATTTACATTCTTTTTAAATATTACATGTTAATACCGAAGACTACTATGAATTCTTTTATAAAATGTTACAAACATTAATTGTGTTTGAAACCTACTTTTAGTGAAAAGTATAACATGATTTGAGATCTTACATGTTTATTCACCAAATCTTAAGATTTAAAAATAAATGGGTGAATGTCTAACCTATGCTAATACCCTGAGTGTTTTATATAGCAATCTCATTTCAAGAACTCCAACTAAAATTCTTTTAAGATATAATTATTATAATAATACGAAAATATACATATAATCACCTAAGCCAAGTGAGCAAACAACACAACAAGTTTGTGAGCTTAATTAAACTAAAACAATTATTTTTTTCAATCTAAACAATTTTTTCTATATATAATATATTATTTATACTCCTTTCAATTTAATTTAATTAAAACACTCAACCTATCCAATAACATAATACTTAATGCTAACAATTTAATTGTCATAAACATATAAAAAACAAGTCAAAAATATTTCGATAACAATATCAAATTTTAGTAATTTAATACAAATCAAAACAATTTTAAAAATAAAAGTATTGCATTAGACTCTCTTTAATCATATATAAAAAATAATCCACAGTCTCATTTCCATTTCCAACTCCATATACCTCACAAATCAAAATAACATCGTATTAGTTACAACTCAACCAATTACATCTCATAAAAACTCAAGGATTTAAATAAAACACAACAATATTACTTATCATAAATAATTATAATTCTCGATAAACTATCATCATTATTTATGGTGTGTTTGGATAAGAAAGTAAATTTGAGATGACTTGAGATGAAAGTGTGTAGAAAGTTTGATTGTTTAGATTAAGAGAAAGATGGTAAGATTTGAAAATAAAGTTTGTGAAAGTTTATGAATGATGTGATAAATATAATAATATTTTAATATATAAAGTTATAATTTTTTTTATAATTAAAATTGAAATATAGTTAATTTGTTTAATGTAATTAATAATACTTTTGAAAAATTTATAAAAATATTAAACTAATAATTTCCTTTAAAATAAATTTAATTTATTATAATATATATATATATATATATGATAAGATTGATTTTAAAAAATATAAAATTAAATCTCTTAAAATAACTTTAATAATAAATTTAAATATAATTATTATTTCATAATAATAAAAAATTATTATCATATAATTTATTTTCATTTTAAATGTCATTATTAAATTACAATTATATTTATATTATTTATATTATTTATTTAACTAAATATATTATATAATAATTTTATTTTAAAAATTTGGACAATATTTTATTTTTTATTTTTAAATATTTTTTATTTTTATATTATATGATATATATACAATCTAGCATAATCGATTATCTAATACATAATCGATTACGTTTTAATCGTAATCGATTATATATATATATATATATATATATATATATATATATATATATATATATATATTATCTGTTATTTTAAAATAAAAATGAATATTTTTTATATTTTATTTAATTGTAATTAAATAATTTTTTTATTTAGAAAATCAACTTTCTCTTCATTTTTTCGTAAAGGAGAGTGGAAAGTTTTGAAACTAAAGTTTTTCTTTTTTTTTTCGTTTTTTGTGAAAATTGGTTTCATTTTTGGGGCTTTCACTGCATTTCCTCGATCAAAAGGATCCCTCGGGATACAAACACACTGTTAAAATAATACTCATTTAACGTTTAATTAACATATTCCAACTTGATATATAAACATGTACATTTTCAATATTATACACAGAAATTACACAATCAAATACTTCACACACATATAACAATCACAAAATATTGATTAAACTAAAACATTAGTTCCTCATAACAATAATAAAAACCTATACCAAACACATAAAAACCTACACCAAACACATTTCCCATTTAACAACAATAAAAGAAAAGAAGAAAATAAGACAGCAATTTAATAACACAACAATAAGAATTTTCTCCAATTGTATAAAGAATTCAAAGAATTTAAGTTTTAAGGAGATGAAATTTTAAATTAAACAAGGAATAACGTTTAGTGTAATTAATCAACTTAAAAAGAAATAACGTTTAATCTGTTTATAAACTTTCTATTATTTATTTATTTATTTATTTTAAATTTATCTTAAAAAAAGTCAAGTCTTACTATCAGAAGTATTAAAGATAAAATATATATATATATATATATATATATATATATATATATTTTACATTTAAAAAAATAATATATTTTTTATATTTATATTATACTAAAAAAACAAATTATATTATTTTTATATTTATTAT
>Ga0099824_1010606_pt1 | contig 10775 bp, 8 predicted proteins | sample SiratrowhiteBW_FD_76837 | JGI IMG/M metagenome (GOLD analysis project Ga0099824, IMG submission 76837) | Root nodule microbial communities of legume samples collected from California, USA - Siratro white BW | ecosystem: Host-associated > Plants > Roots > Nodule | place: USA: California... | reverse complement strand
TATATATATATATATATATATGTATATATATATATATATATATATATATATATATATATATATATATATATATATATCACTATAAAAAAATTAGTAAAAATACTACAAAACAAGAACATATAAGTTATAATAGGAAATAAATTTGTCTTAAACTAAATGTCTCTCATCCAAATTATTTAGAAATAGGTAGATCACTTTGATTCACTCAAACTTTTATTAAAAGTGACTAATATTCTTATAAATACAATACAAGATTCAACGTCCCAAATTAATGAGAAATAATTCAATCCAAACAGTTAGGATAACCAAGCAAGCAAGACAAAACTTGTAAAATTATTAAGACAAACTAAAATTATATCAAAATAAGAAATAAGGCTAAACTAAAATACTATAAATAAGATACAAAAGTAGAATGAAGCCAATGAAAAAACACTATAATTTTTTTTTGTAGTGAAGACAAAAAGAGTAATATAAAATTACTACTAGAAATTACTTAAGTAATGAAACCTTAATGCTTAAGTCAAAGCTACCTATACCAAGAGGATTAATAATACCACGAAAGTTAGACTTACTTTGCCATACCAAAAAAATCAACAACTAATGCATCTTAACTTGGAACAAATATTGCTAACTTGTTTTCTTTTGATTTTTCAACTCTTCCTTTGCAAACATATAAAGTGGTTCCAGATAATTTATGTTTAAAATTTTTTCTACTTTAATTTTGAGTTCCAAAATTAATAATAATGTTAATATATGATTCAACACAAAATATCAATACTTAATCTTTATGTTTTTAGTCAATCAATCAATTCAAGCTGTAATAAAATCATACTAAAAATGAACTATTTTACGTTATGACATATGCTCAATTAATTAGAATAAAATCAAATTAAAATCTACAATAGAAGTAGTTGTACAAATGACTCAAAATTAAAAGAGATTGACAATTAGAGGCAACATAAATCAATGAACATTGCGATACATAATATTTCAACACAAATCAAAGGTTTAAACTAGAACATTATTTACCAATAAAGATAAACCTAAAGTAATGAACAAAAAGCTGAAGTTGAATTAGCAAGAAACTATCAAAAAAGTTATCAATAGAAAAACACGACTAGCAACAAAATTTAAATTCAAATACGAATATGGATTTAGCAACATAATTACCAATAAAACTTCTAACGAAATGCTTTTTTTGACAAATTTTTGAATTAACATATAAAGTTCAATTCAACTCAATGCTTTTTTTTTTATCTCCATCTATTTGAACTTGTTCTAAATACCAAATAATAAGAGTCATATATGTAAAAGAAACATTTGACATATGAAAGATACAATTTAGAAAGAGTTAAATCTTCTCATTTGTTTGATATAATGAAAGTTTATGAGAAACTTGAGTTAATGATTCCAACAAGAATATAAACAATTATAGAATGAAAAACTAAGTCAAGAACATGTAAAGATTAACATCATAATAATAATATAAGAACATCACATGGTAGAACAAAAGAAATAAAGAAATGATTGAAAATACAAGAAAACATACAAAAAAGATATGAGACTTAGGAGATGAAAGAAATAATGTGTCACTTAACAAGCCTTCCTCCTTTAATATGAACATTATAGGAAAAATTGTCACTTAACCCTTATGAATCAAGATAAGATTCTAAAAAAACTTGATCACTCACAAGAGTAAAATTAATTTCTCTAATTATCATGAACTCCGAAGTATCTTTCACGTTAGAGGAGGTGACTAAATATAACCACCCAAGACCACACTTTGACTGAGATTTTCAATATAGATTTTCGGAAGTATTTTTGAATTTCAAAAAATATTTTCTAAAATTACTTTTTGAACTCTCAAAATTCATTCCAAAAAACCAGATCTAAAAGTTATTTTTACACCTTTAATATTCATTCCAAAATACTAATTCAAAAGCTATTTTTACATTTCCAAAAATAATTTTAATATTTTAAAAATATGATAGAGTTCAAGAAACAAATGACGGGTGAAGCAATTCGCCCACTTTGATTCATTGTCTTTCAATGTCCAAACCCTTATATTTATTAAGTTTAAATACAAATTTTTTTCACACATATTTTATTTTATGTGTGAAAGAAAATACAATATTTTATGTGTGAAAGAAAATACAATGAAATTAAATTATAATATATAAACAAACAGACATTTATTTATTTAAAGGTAACTAAGATTATTCTTAATATACATGACATTATCTTTTCCCCTAACAAACACTCATGTATCTGACTGTACATAGAAATTTAACTAATCTATTGAATAGTTGGATAACCACTTTTTTTTTTTTTTTCAAGTCTCCACTGTTGAATAATGCATATGTACATATAATAATTTCAGCATATTGTCCTTCTCATAAAAGTGTGAATTCCATCTTTCTTTTCAAGTTTATATTTGATAAACTACTCTACATAAATTTTGATGTATCCACCCTGATGCTGACATACCCATTCTGACTAAGATAAATTCTTTCACCATCTTCTTTCTTGTGTTTTATAAAAATATTACTTTACATAGTAACTTAATGTAAATTATTTTTAATATTTTTAGTTGAAAAATACTTTTTTATAATTTTATTATCACTGAAAAAAGAATATTTTTTATACTAAAAATAAAAAAAAAATTGTTTCAAATATGTTGATTTTTCTTTTAAAGTAATATTTTTATAAAACACAAGAAAGAAGATGATGGACGTTTCATGATTGGAGTAAAATATAGATGTTTAATAGATATATCAAGATAGCAAACAAAATTATTAAATAATACAAATAGTAGTAAACGGATTATTATTCAATTTATTTCACTATTGTAATTTTTGAAAGACTCCTGCACCTCCAAGTACTTTTTTTTGGGATACCTTCAAAATTTCCATTTTGAACCAAATTATGCTTAAATTTTTACTGTGTAAAGATTAAAATGTCTTTGAATCCTAAAACTCACCCCTCCTCCACGACGTTGTCCCATCTTTTGTCTACATTTTTGCTATGCAGCGCCACCTCTAAGCTAAGGTCTCATTGTGTGATTCTATTTTTGTGACCATTTTTATTTCATAAATCTTCAAAAGTAATGCATTTAAAGATTATTTGAGGTATGTATGATATATTTTTAGATTTGTAAAGTATTTTGAGAGATTTAAAGTGGTTTATGACTTGATGATCGACGTACGAAATGAGTTGCGAAACAGAGCATTCAGCAACTGTACTGTGTTCCACAACTCATTTCGCAGGAAATACAAGTTGTAGAACAGAATATTCCACAACTGTACTGTGTTCCGCAACTCATTTCGCAGGAAATACGAGTTGCGGAACGGAGCATTTCGCAACTGCAAAGTTGCAGAACGCTCTGTTTCGCAACTCATACTTCCTTCAAAATGAGTTATGAAACAGGGCATTCTACGACTGGATTGTAAACAAACAAAAAAATTGTAGAACCATACATTCCGCAACTCACTTGTAAATACATAAATGAGTTTCGAAACTCTGTAACTCAACCTGATCTCAACCCAACTTACCTCACACGATGATGCGCCACCATTATTCTACCGTGTCTCCGCACTTGCAATCGTCCACAGCCACCAAGAACACCCACCTCCAATTTAACTGTTATGTTACTTTATTTAAGTGAAGGATAGAAGCATAATTTTATAAAGGACACGCTTGACATGTTTTGAAAATATTGGAGGTGTCCCAGTAAGGCTTGGAGGTGCAGGAAGAAACACTCCTGTTGAAATATCTAATAATATGATATATTTTAAAAAAAATTGTTAAAAACTCTAATAAACTATATTTGGAAAATTAAATGTTAGCAAAAAAGTCCACTTAACTTAATTCAACTGTATAATTATAGGTAATTTGGATTCAGTCTAATAATAAAAAATGCAAAATCCAATTCCATCTAATTCGAGATTTTCTTACACCCCCTTGTGTACTGCTTGTGAATACTACTATCTTTGATCAGTTACCTCTGCAGAGAGCAGAAGCCACAGTCACAGAACTTCCAATCGCCACACAGCCATGGCTGCACCTCCCGACAACGTCCCTTCCTTCATCGCCGCTCAGCTCAGCCACCTCCTCTCCCACTTCCGTCTCACTCTCAAGGCACTCTCTCTCTCTCTCTCACTCTTTCTCCTTCTCTTTCTCTTTCCATTTTCTCTCACATTTTCCTTTCTCTTCTTTTCTCTCTCAGGTTGAACAAATGTGGTCCGGCGACAAATACAACTCCGGCCCCCTCGATCGCTTCACCCTCCTCATCCCCTACTGCCTAGACTCCATCAAATGTATTTCTTCCTTCAATTTCCCTTTCACTTCTCTTTCAATTCGGAATTGAACTAAACCTCTAATTAGGGTTTCTTTCTTTCAGGGGATGTTATATTCGATGCCGAGTCTCCCAATGCTGCTCCTGATGTTATCTTCGGCCCCGAGGACGATAATTTTCACCCTTTTCACATGCCCGAATCGAATACCAACTGTTTGTCAGATTGGAACTACAAAGACCCCTCGCGTCTCCTAACCCTCATTCAGTTCTTGCGGTATTTTTTTCTTCTTCTCTTTTGCTGATTTGCTGATTTTACGATAGTTGTGGCTTTGTTTGACAAGGTGATTTCTGATTTTACAGAGATCAGTATGTGCTGTACCAGAGGAAGCGCGTTGAAGAGGTCGGTGATGACCGCTTGAAATTCGAAATCAGCACTATCTTGTCCAGGGAGGTAATTTTGTTTTATTTTTAGTTTTTATTTCTTGAATGTTCAGAAATTTGAGTTTCCATGGTGAAGTTTCATTTCATGTTTAGAGTCTGTTTTTAGGTTAAATCTTGCTCCACCCAAATAAGGGATTATATTTTGTTTAATGGGTGAAATTGACCTTTTACTTGGTTGATTTTTCTTCTGCAGGGAATAGAAATGCATATGAGCTCTACTGCGGAGAAGGTATTCCTTTAGAAAAAACTGTGCTAATATTTTGATGATCTATGGATGATCAAATTAATGTAGCCTTTGGCCAATAATGTTTACTTCTGTGACTTTACATTTTAGTATAGTCAGAGGAGGTTAAATTTGCTGTGCCCCTACTGGACATGAACATAAACAAGATGGTGTCTTGCTGTCCCTGGAGATATCCCCAGAAGATATCCTTACAGGTTGCTTTTGTTTCTCTCTTTAAATATTCTTCTGAAATTTTCACTTGCTTTTGGACAAACAACTTATGATATGTTAAACCTAGGTTGTATATCCTGTTGGAAGAAAATATACGTCAGTACCTTCAGCTCCTCGTCTGAAGTTGGTATCTTCTCCTGAGCTGAAAGCCGTTTTTACCATTGATGATGTCAAGCTACCTCCTTGGTTGGATGGGATGTAAGCATTTCAACTTTTTATTATTGTATTTGTTCCTCACCGACACATATACAAGATTGAGATAGTTTTTTGTTTTTTTTTTTAATAATATTCTTGCTTTTAATTCATCTGTTTTGCAAAGGTGCTTGGCAGAATATCTTCCAAATCTGGAAGAATATCTTGGGAAACAGGTTAGCTGACATTATCTTTACTGTGTCTGTTTTTTATTATAAGTGCTTAATGAACATCCTCATTTATGTTAAAACTGGTATAAATAATTAAATATGCCTTGAACGCAGGTCTTAGAGGCTGTTTCACTAATTGAAGTTAGAAGGCACTTCATTGAAACCTTAGCCGGTCCGTTTGGAAGACCAGTTGAAGCTGATCCTGTACCTGCTCCTGATGCTTTCTCTCAAATTGCTAGAGTTGCTTTGTTTTTATATTTATTGCTAACTTCTGATTTCTCTGTTTCTAGGTTTTTTGCAGAAAAGCAACTTTTCTTTGTGCATCTGGTGTTTTCACATTCCTGGTAATATATGACACTTATTACATGATATCTTGTATCCATTTGACAGAAGCTTTTGAAAAATTAAAGTGTTTTCCAAAAGAAGTTTATTGCATAACTTATGTTATACTTGTCAGTTAAAGACATCAGTAACATGTGACTAGGTTAGGGCAGAAATCTATTGTCAGTATCTTTCTTTTTTATTTGATGGAAGTCTCATGGCTGGCCGAAAGAGAAAGTTGATTAAAATGCGTGCACATTCCTTGAGGTTTAGACTAAGTGCACTTGACTCCCGTCGATTGTGTAGTAGTTTGACTTTTCGATCCATGAAATCACCTACTCATCCTAGGCTTTAGGAACTTCGGTACCTAGGAAGCATTGTAGTTTACTGTGATGACAATATCGTCCACATACATTATGAGGTAAATGCCTCCCTGAGATTAGTAGTTATACTAGGCAGACTGGTCGCCATTATTCCAAACATCCCAAATTGATACACAAAAGTGTGAGAATGATTGAACTAGGTCTGTGGTGTCTGTTCAAATTCATGAAGTTACCCGGAAAGCTGACGTGTTGATGGAAACCCCGGATGGGGTTTTGCTCTTGATTGTGGACCAACTATATCAATGGACAATATTCTACTGAATTAACAAGAATGCTTCTCTTGGAAGCTACAAATCTTGAACTTTGAATCTAATTCAATGCCCCATTCATTTTTGAGATAAGCAAGGGAAGGAGGATTGCTATTTGAGATATTACACGCTCAGGTAAGAACTTTCTGAGAAGCCTGTGTGCCACTCTTGACCAAGGGATAAACAATGGTAGGAGGATTATCACTTGGGATATTATCCACCCAAGATAAGAACACTCCAAGAAAGCCATCGGGGGATCACCACTTGAGCTATTAGGCACTCAAGATAAGAAGACCCCAAGAAAGAAGAAAGATCACACTTCTCAAAACTTTCTAATTCTCATTTAAATTCAAGTCTTTGGAGTACATAGTAGGGATCCCTTTATTTATAGGTGTAGAAGGGTTCAAGAACAATCCAAAGAAGTATTAAAAAAAACAGAACAAACCAATGCAAGTACATGAAATTTGCTTGGACTAATTATGTGTGATGTGAAGAGGAAGTTACAACCTTCTCATTAATGAAGTGGTTAGGTTCAAAAACTTGCATAATTTCCCCATTAACGAGGTGGTTATGTGTTATGTGGGTTCATGCACCTTTCCACCTCATTTATTCTACCTTCGAAGAATTTTCTAGAATAGAAACTTCTAAAGTATTTGTCATCACATTTTCTAAAATTTACAAATTGTGTTATGCTTCTAGCTTCCTTCTTGTCATCCTCCCTTTAAAGGTCTTATTTATTCTTTCTTTTTTTGTCACATTTTTTCATGCTCACATCACATACCATGTTAAAGGACTTCCCTAAGCAATAAAACCAAATGGTAGATCCATATAAACTTCTTCTCAAGATCTTCAGGCCAGAAATCATTTTTTATATCAAGCTAAAAGAGGGCCCTGTGGTGAAATGTGGTCTTGGAGAAAAGGAATCTTACCGGAGCCAAAACCACTGGAGAGAAACTTTCAGTTTAGTCTTTGATCATTCAAACTCTTGAAAGGATGAATGTTATTTTTAGGGCCAACTTAAGCATTTATAGCCAACAACACCCTATAGCGAATTTGTGAGGGGTAATAGTAACCAATTTCCAGGTATCACTTGTTTTGGAGTGCACCTTTCCTCAAAAATAGAGTGGTATCAAATGTAATTAATCTTAACCTCACAAGAATATTATACATGTTAAATGTGTGTGATATAGCTGTAATTAGTGTTTCTGAACTGTTCATTTGTGCAAGTGGTGCTGCCATATCAATATAATGTTGAATACTTGAAGTCTTCAGTTGTTTTATGTTCTGAGGCTGATGCTGATATCTTGTATGAATTTTATTTTTTACATTTCATAATCGATATTGCACTTGACGAAAATTCTGATGCTTTTGTTTACCTAGGTACACTTCCTGATTCCAACTCAATTTCCAAAGCAACAGCCGGCTGTTATGCTTCAAAGTTCACAGGTTATATTTGTTTCAACTTTCCTACATCTTTTTGCTTGAGAACTTAAGATTGATCATTATTTACTGTGTAGGAATGAATTTGACAGGTAAATAAGCTGTTTATACTTTTAGTTCGGTTTCGAGTTGCTGCAAAATGTCAAATTTCGTTTTGGTGTGATGACAATGAGTATTGAACATAAGTCTTCATGCATCCTACCCAAACCCCCCACCACGAGACAAATCCTAGTGGTTTTGCAAAATGTCAAATAGCACTGAATTCTTTCAGTTACGAAGTTAATGTTCAGAAATCTGGTGACCTAATTGTATGGTATAGTTTTTATATACCCATATGTCTTTTGTTGGAGACAGGAAAAGGTCTATAATCTATTTCGAAAGTATGGATAATGTGCTGGAAACTAATATGCTCGTTTTTTTCAATGAAGTATTGTTTTGTACTTTAAATGGTTAACACAGAAACGTTCTTTTAATTAAATTGTATTTTATTTATCTCCTCCCAAATTATTTGTTAGGGGGATCTTCAAATCAGGATAGTAGAACAAAACTCGCTATACAAGTGATTTGTTTATTTGCTTCATTGCAGCATTTTAATTCACAAATGGCACCTTTGAAGTCACGGCTTATGTCTGATTATCCATGGAGTCCGAGATGGGAACCATTGCAGATGGCTGAGCGTATTTAGTGAGTGCTTTGTATTATTTGCTTGACTTTTTCCATCAGGTTAACACTTCTTTCCTCTTCCCACATTTTTGAGCTAACACGAATCGTTTCTATAGTGAGTTTCTGGCAGATGAGGCCTTGAACTTCAAGAGGCAATGCACTGAGGGTCAGGTTCAGCAGTAACATGCCCAATCTCTAAACATGTTCACTCCAAAATGTCATTTTGCGATCTTAGTCATTGCAACTTTTTGGGATCGACTTTAAATGAATTTGCCTTTGGAAATTTTCTTGTATTTATGCGTAGGTGTATTATTAAGAAGGCATATCCACTTGGAAAAGAAAAAGGGTATATAGTTAGTCTTTTTTTTCCGATGATTTTATTAATGATTGTATATGTCTTAATTTTTTTAGGATTGTTAAAAAGATTGAGGATTTTTTTGAATTGTATGATCCATAAAATTTATGAAATATAAATCAAAATTAAAATCATGTTTTGATAATTATAAATGAAGCTAAATGGACTATAAAGCAAGAATAGTAGAAAATAACTATTTATTTCTATTACGGTATTTGTGCAATATCTTTTTTAGATATTAACTAATTCATGCCACCTGATTATTTGCAGTCCATAGTTTTTTTCCCCAATCAAAACTTAGTTTTTAAATAACATGCTTGTGGTTTGTGTGTGTGTGTGTGTGTGTTTTTTTTTTTTACTAAAAATGTTGGTTGGTGAGATTGTGATAAAAATATAAATCATCATCAATATTTTTTCTAACAAAATCTTAGATGTTTTGTTAGCTAGCTCAGCTTTCACTATTAGACCGATAGCAGATAAAAATTAAGCTGTTAATGTGATTACTAAACTTAGTAACTAATTTTTGTACAGTTTTACCATTGACATAATGGATTTGATAGTTCTTATATAAGAATAAACAATGTCTTTTAATACTTTTTTAGAAATTTTAGATAAATGTAGAATTTGATTTAAGTTCTTACTTATTGTTCTAAAGAAGACTTGCTGAAGTTCTTAATTTTAATTATATAAATGCGTGTTTTTAGGAAAAAGTAATATTCATTGTCAAAAAAATTCACTTATTCCATTTATTTAGATGTATGTTTAAACTTTTTTTTAAAAGAAAATATAATTCTAAAATAAGTTGAAAATATCTTATTTTGCATTATAAATTAATGTAGAAAATATTTCAAAAAACAGAGGGATGTCATTGATAAAAAACAAAATATTTTTTGTAACTGTAACGAAACATCAATAGTTTTATCTTTATAAGAATTGCTTAATTTTTAGCATTTTTTTCGAAAGTACTTTACTTTTAAGTTTAAAGAAGTTGGCTCATTAGCCCCTACTCTACCATAACTAAGTAATTGTATGATTTTGAACAAACTCTAAAGTTGATTTTAATCTCAGCTGTATGATTTTTAACTAACAAAAACTATTGTATTTTCTCTTTATAAAGTATAATGTCCTTCAGAAGATATGGATCTAACTTCTAATGAGTATAATTTACTTTAAAATTTAATTGTTAATGAAAAATTATTGATATTATATGCAGTTGATTTTTTTATTAACATTTAGAATTATTTACTTTTATTTATTTTAGAAGAATCATATTTGATTTGAGAATAAAATTAGTTGTTTAAATGCCGTCTCATAAAAATGGGAGTATAGTAAAATCGTAATTTTTAATAAAAAATTATTAATTTTTTAATTAGTGTCTAGCAATATCATTTACTACTAAACTCATTAGATAACTAACATGAAATTGTTTCAATTTAATCAATGTTATCGAGTTTTAGTTTTGGGTAGGAAATTGCATCAAATATTATTTGGAAAGTAGGATTATATTTGGTAAGAGATACTTCCTAATAAATTTTCGCAATACCATTTTGCTTTATGGTGTAAACTTTCCTTTTTTCTTTTCACACGTTTTGGTTTTCACATTTCCTATTTTATTTTCTTATTTTTTATAGCATTAAGTTTCTTGGGAGCTTTTACTCATTTTGAAACAATACTACAATTTTAACAAATTTAATTAATGAAAATGAGTTAAAAAATATAGAAAAAATTGTATTTATGCCTTAAGTTTCGGCATGCAAACCCTTTTCTAGTTTTAAAATAGACTTCTCATATATATATATATATATATATATATA
>Ga0099824_1010604_pt1 | contig 10776 bp, 2 predicted proteins | sample SiratrowhiteBW_FD_76837 | JGI IMG/M metagenome (GOLD analysis project Ga0099824, IMG submission 76837) | Root nodule microbial communities of legume samples collected from California, USA - Siratro white BW | ecosystem: Host-associated > Plants > Roots > Nodule | place: USA: California... | reverse complement strand
TTAATATTTTTTTATTTTTTTAATATTTAAAATTTTTTTATAAAAAAAAATTTTTTTTTTTTTTTTAAATAATTTTTTTAAAATTTTTTTTTTTTTTTTTTTTTGCATAAAGAGAAACAATACTCTATTAATATTTAATAATTCAGAACAAAATAGCTTGTGTTAAGGCTCTTTCAAAAATAATCTCAATAATTTAGGTGTGTAAAGTTTAGAATTAAGAAATGAAGAAAAAAATGTTAAGCATTGACTTGAGAGTTACTTAGTTTTACTTTTATAAATACAATGAAGAGAAAAAAATTATAATAGAGAAGGGATTTCACCAGCAAAGGTTGTTACACAAATAGTTTATTTGAGTTTTTTATTAAGATATGGAATTCGATTGCCGACTTAAGTGATTATGTCGGTAGGTAAATCATTATAGTAAGTGCATTTTCTTCAAATAAAGATTTTATTTCTTAATAAACTTGTGAATTTTATTTTTAGTGCTCAATATATATTTTTTTGTATACAAGTATATATATATTTTTTATAAAATTTTATTCTATTTTTGTTGTATATTATTTAATGGTATATTTTAAATAATGAGTTATTAACTGAGAAAGCGCAGCTGAGTGTAAAAAAACAAAATTTAAAAGTTTATTAGAGATAAAAAAAAAGTTATTTAATTCTATTATTCATGAAGAAAAGAATTAAATAATGAGAAAAGAGAACAATCATCTAAATCTAAAGTTTGGAAGACCAGCCTATTTCTAGAGAACTCTTACCCAATAAAATTAGGATGAATCTTAACCAATAAACTTTTAAATTGGTTATTTAACCATGACTGGAAAATTTACCTGAAGAATTGTGTTTTCTATATTCCTGAGAAACTAAGACTCGCATGCTTTGAAGCTTCTAAGGGATAAATTTAATTTAATTTGATTAATCTTCATCTAATCCACTTCTAATTTTACTGTATTTCTCGTTTTTTTTCTTTTTTCAACTAAATCCTTATGCTTTTATTTTTTATTTTTTGTTTTCTGCCAAACCACGTTTGAGTAATAAGAAAAATACTAATTTATAACAAGTAATAAAAGCTGATTAACTACAAAGTCATAAAATATAGAGTTTTCAATTTTCCATTGTAATTTTTAATATTTAGTTTTTTAATTTAAAAATAATAAATTATTCTTTAATAAGATTTTGGAAACGGATTGAATTGTCTTATTTTGGAACAACCGCAAACAGTGCAATCACATCACTTCGGATTTTTTCCGACAATAATGCATGTCTGCTTCTATATATTGCTTTATTTGCCAATGGTAAACGATGTATATTTACATTTAAAAATTCAGATCATTATCTATGTGTTATCAGTAAAAAATAATGATCATAAGAGATTAAGTTAATGATATCAATATAAGTTAAACTTTTAGTAAGTAAAGATGTTATGAATAAGACAGACAGTACATTATCAACAATTCGTCATTAGAAATGATATAAGATTTTCTAAATTAAATAAGGATTTGATGTTGGGTATCACTATATATCAAGAATAATGAATATGAATGTAAAATTTAAATTTTGAAGAATAAAAATATTGAAGTTGAAGATATTAGAAGCTACATATTGATTAATTTAAAATAAATCAAGAAGAATGTTATAAAATGAGTGATCAAGGTCAAAAACATATTTAAAAAAAAAATTAAGAAATAAAGATGAAATTGTATTTAAAAAATTTTGATTTTTTTTTTAAAAACTTGGTCTAACATGTATATATGGATTAAGTTTATATTTACAAATGATTTATGATCTATCAAATAATTCTTTTAAGAGTAAAGTGTAATGAAAAGTGTTTAATATAATCATAAGTTTTACAAATACATAGTTAAAAACACTTTTTTAAAACTTGTGTTTTGCATATTTCTCCTTCTTATATTAGATATAATTAAATAATATGTAATATAAAAAAAATATATTAGAGAAGCAAAAGTTTATTTTTTAATGTTTTTATGTTGGTTAGTTTGTAAGTATCTAACTCAATCAATTTGATTGAGATTTGAAGCAAATTGAAAATATAAGTAAGTATTGTTTGCACCTTAATCACTCATGATTAAGACAAACTAGGTATTATTTGAATATATAGTTATTTTTGACTAAAAATTAAGTATTATTTAGACGTAACTATTTCTGACTAAAATTCAAGTATTGTTTAAAATATTACAATTTTTTGCTAAATTCTGAATATTTTTTAAAACACAATCTCTCATAACTAAACTCTGAGTAGTGTTTAGAACACAACTACTCTTTACTAAATTATAAAATATTATTTAGAATATAACCAAGACTTGTATGAATCAAATGAAACAACAAACAACATTTGCGTCTCTTCAACCACTTAATTTGTGTTTGTTGAATTGAAGTTAACACTTTACATCTAATACGATTTAATACATATAAAATTATATTTTATATTTAATTATTTAAACGCATAATGAAAACCAAATAAATGATTTGTAAAATATGAACCCCCAGTATGAGATCTCTAAATAAAAGAAACCAATTAATGATCATCTTGTACTCCGAAAGATTTTAATTTTAAATTTCAAAATTAAAATGAAAAGTGCTCTCAAATGAATTTGAAAAAGGAAAGCATGTTTCCCATAGTAGTTCATATCTTCCCTGCTTCATTGAAACTTGCAGTGCCTAACTTTGTTTTCTTTAATTTTCTTTAACTTATTTTGTAATAGAATTTGAAGGCTTTATTTATTCTTGTTGGGCTTCACTTTTCTCCCCACTTCATTGTCTTCTAATGATCAAACTTCAAACCTAAATATAAAATTATTATTTATACCTATTTTCTACATGAAAGAAAATAAAAATAAAGTTCTTATTTATAAAGTTATAGTAAAGGATAAACTCTATTCTACAAGTATTTATTTAGGACTTCTTAAGCCTCTTCTTATATATACTCATCACTAACTTACTCTATCTTATCTTTATTTTATTTTATATTATCTTATATTGATTTATTTCTTGTAAGAATTTTATTTGTGTTAATTGCCTTAGAAATTTGAACTTTTCTCTAATTACTTCAAAACACCATACATGTTTGCTCTTTAGTTAATTTTGGAGAAGAAATATTTTAAATAGCTTTAGAATCAATTTTCATTTTCTTAAGTGCATTAATTCATTAAAGATGTGTAAATTTGTTTCTGTATATTATTTAATTGTGAAAATGAAGACTCTTTTAAATTAACATTAAAATGATTTCTCATGACAACAATTATTATATAAAAATTTACTATTTTAGGTCATTTGTCTTATCATGTTTTCATCTAAATGGAAAATCTAAAATTAAAAATCTTTGAATGGCTGGTCTATATAAAAAAAACTCATATATAATTTAAAATTAGAATTTTTTTTATATTTATTAAAAGAAATGTTTTAAAAATACAACAAAGGAGGCAAGATGTTTTTGAACATCTCACGCTGACCGCAGGAATTTTCTAGTGAGAGAACTCATATGGTTAATTATGTAGTGTTGACAAATTGGTTGAACGTGACTTTTATCAACCATATAGTGATAGTCAAAATCATGTTTATTGAACTATCTTCTAATCAAGATTTTAGCATTAAGAACATAATTATTTTTCTTTTCATTCTGTGTAATAAGCCAAGTGCAATTGAGTTTAGCATTATTTTCTCGAGCATATTTAGCTACCTATCTGTCTTTTCCTGTTTTAATTTGGCACTTTTTTTTTGGATGTGTCACTTCAAAAATGTGCAAGAATATTTGGCACGTGAAAGTAACCAATGAGAGAAATAAGGGCACGTGAAATTAACCAATGAGAGAAATAAGGGCAAGTGTGTGGTTTGGCTTACATGTCAAGATTTGTTCATAACTTCATCTTAGTTCCATTTTCTCTCAATTATTGACTCCTCATGCTTTGAGATAGGAAACATTATAGCAGTGCTGGGCCCGGGAAGCAGATGAACCATCAATGTTTTAGGAACCACTTGATCACAAGTGGTTTGATAAATTCAACTATAATGGTCAAGATAAATTTTAATATCATGTTAGAATATAGATTTTGTTTTCATTTTAATAAGACAATAATTGGTATGAGATTTTCATTAAGATCAAACATCCCAATTTTAAAAATTTTGAAATTGATATTTGTACTCATCAACTTAGGAGCAAGTAAAATACTACAATTATTAAGATAAAATATATTATTATCTTATAATTTAAGTTTATATTCTAATTTATAGGCCTCGTTTTAATTATATTGATGGTCAAATAGCATATCTTTAATCATGTGCACACAAATTTTAATTTCTTTTTTTTTTATTATAATTTAATTTTACATAATTGAGGAGTTAGTTTATTAGAATTAAAATAAACTTAATCAATTTTGATTATATTAAAACTTTACTAAATGTTTGAAGGATTAGAAGTTAAAATGGTAATGATAAATTATTAAAAATCATATTTCATAAAGGTAAAAGGAAATTATAATTGTCTGGAGAAAATTTGGAGAAAATTTCTTTAATTAAAAGTTAAAATATATTTTAACAAGAGTCTAATAACATTGTTACGAGAAGATTCACACTTAAATAAGAGTTTCGATGGTTCAAATGAGGAGTATAAAACTTTTTTCATGGTAAGCATAGAAAATTAGTTCTAAGTTAACAACTCAACTTAATATTTTCTTTATAATTGGATATGATTTTTAGACCCTACCTTATGTTAGAAGAAAATTTCAGTAACTTTGTTCATTGTTGAAGTTGAATATGTTTTTTCGTTAATTATTGCTCTCTAATTATATAGGTAAATTATCAAATGGACGATTATTCAGTAATCACAAAAAATATACCAATATATTGTGACAATACCAGCTTAATCAACTATATAGATGTTGCTAGAAATGAATATGAAGCCTAAGCTAAACCAAGAGTGGGTGAATTGGTTTTAATTTTTTTTATTTTTTTTGAAAAGATTTACCCTTTCTTAATCTCTTTTGAAAAGTTGATCTTATTATAAAGCTAAATGCAACTAATTGTGGAATCAAAATTGATAAAAATTACACATAAAAAACTTACAAAACAATAACAATATAAAAGAGATATAGAAAGAGAAAGATCACACAAGATTTATATTGATTCATATCACAATAGATCTTATACGCAATCTTAGTTATTTAACCTTAGAACAACCAACTAAAGAGATATAGAAGATTAACTTCTGAAAGTAATCAAGTAGGATAAGTCCAACCCTTGGATTACATCAAGAAGAAACTAGCAAATTTAACTATGGAACACTCAAGAGGAGACAAATTAGAATCAATCTAGTAACACAAAAGTGAAAGGATGTTACCAAAAACATAGTAGAATCATTCACAAGAGAAGTACAACAAGAATAAACATTTGTATTTCTTCGACACACTTAAGACAGAGTTGAAAGAATTCTTGATAAATCCTAAAAGTACTATTGAAACGACTCTATGAATGTTTTGTAATTTCATTTTTGAAAGTATTAACAGATGTGTAGAAGAATAAATCAAAAGTTCTCTTTATGCAGTTTCTAAAACTTTGTTTAAAAACTTATTCATACACATTCAATCGATTATCTTAAGTTGATAATTTATTATTCTTAGTAAAATTTGAAAATCAGTTGAAACACTCTTTAATTTAATTGGTTATTACATGTATTAATTTATTATTTTCAATCTACATTTATTTTAAAAAAGAACTTAAAAAAATGTTAATTGATTATTTTATGAGAATAGATAAAAACACATTTTTTACTTCTATGTTATAATCGGTCAACAAAGTAGATAATAAATTATTCTATTTTGAAACATATTAAGAACTATTTAATCAAATACATGTGACCTTACTTGACTAAGACAAACTTAAAAACTTTTTTCACATATTTTAACTTTTTAAACCTTTTTGTATTGGTTAATATTAACATTAGGTTATGTACTAAGTTGAGACTCTAGTAATTATCTTTGATATAAGAGTGTCAAACATGTACAATGAAAGTTATAACATACAAATTATATTGGATCTTATAATGGGTCATCATAAAAATATATAAATTACTTTCTAATATGCTATTATTGAATTATTAAATCTTATATCTCTTGGATTATTAAAATATTGGATTATTTGTTACCAATCAATAATAAGATTTTGTAGCGACTTGAATTTTAAATAAATAAAATTATATCCATTCTTTTTTATTATTCTCATCATGATTAAAAGTTAAGGCTTCTTATTATAAGATTTTAACCTCTTTATCTTTGTTTCTTAATTCTAAATCAGTTAAAGTTCTAAAGAAATTTGGTATTTTAATTCTTTCTCTAATTTTTTACATTGTAAAATCATTTCTAACAAACAAATTTATTTCTCTCTTTAGATGTCATCACTGTATACACACTTCTCAATGTTATTTGAAAGAAGTAAGAACAACAAATTTCTTAATACCTTAAAGAAGTTTATTAAGAAGTTTATGTAAAGATAAAAGTTAAAACACTTATTTATTATTATTTAAATAATAAAATGACCCAATTTTTGTAATTTTCGTATAAATATGTTTAATATTGTTGTTATAGCAAGTTAAATTCTAAGCATATAAAATTGAATATTCTAAAGAGTTAGTTTATTTTTTTACATACTTATTTTTCTTTTATATATTTCTTAATAATTTTGGTTATCTCTACGGTGAATTTGGACTATGATTATAATTATACATAAAGCTCTAACAATAAAGGCAAAAAACAAGTGAAATATTGGGATAATTGACTGTAACAAATTTTTCATTATTATTCTATTCAGTCTACTTCCCTATAGAAAAACCAAAGATTAAAAAAGAACAGTCTCAAATAGTATAATATATCATATTATATTTTATGATATTATATTATATGATATTATATTATATTATATTATATGATATGATATGATATTATATTATATTATATTATATTATATGATATGATATTATATTATATTATATTATATTATATTATATTATATCATATCATGTTTTATTTTATTATATTATATTATACTATATTATATTTTATGATATTATACTATATGAAGTGTGAAGAAGAAACAGGAAGTCCTGGAACCTGATTGGGGCTTTCTTATTGCTGGAAGTCGAGTTTAATTGGTGTGGCTCAACTAATTGAATACCACTTTGAAAAGCGTAAGATCCTTTCACTTTCAAGCACATTATACATAAAAAAAAATGTTTACTTCCCAAAGAATCCAAAAAATGGCTTCGAGTTTGGGCCATTTAAAGGAATGTTAAGCGTCAAGTCCAATGACAATTCTTATAGAACCAGACAAAGCATGATGAGACTGTCCCTTCCAGCTGTTTTTCTTTTACAGGCTTTCTGTGTACTTTCTCGTTTCAACCTGTTCATAGATTAGATTCGATAAGACTTTTAGCAACTAAAAATTATAAATTATCATATGTTATTGGATCCAAATTCATATCACTCCATTTCTACCATAATTATATAACTTTATGATTAGATTAAAATATATGTCAATCATCTAAATAGTTTTTTTAATTGAGTTATGATTAAAATTTAAATTTAAGGATGGAATTAGAGTTTATCTTATCATAATTATCTCTTTATCCTTTTACCCGTCTGTGTTAAGTAAATATGTATGAAATCTTACATTAATTACTAACAAACAAATTAAAATATATAAATAGAAGATACTATGTACTGTGTAAATTAATTTGTGATACTATATTAGACTCGAATTCAAAATAACATGGCATCGATAATAAGTCATTTGTTTGTATTGGTTTCCACGAAGTACAAAGAATTCACTTATATCTTAAATGGTTAGTGAGAAATAAGGTAGGTAGGAAAGATACGATGCATATTTTTTTAAACCATGAGACCCACCACTATCTTTCTCTTTTCATTTCTAATTTATTTTATTACCTTTTTTTATGATTATCATTTACTGTATTTCTCTCTTATTCAACCATCTCAGATGTCCTTCCATAAGAGACATTTTTTTTATGGTGTGATGGTAAGTGAAAAATAAAGGAAAATAGACAGATGAAAAGTTAGTGGAAAAGGAGAAATAAATTAAAAAATAATTAGATCCATCACATTATTTCTTACATTTTTTATTTCTCTGTCGTTTTCTTAGTTTCTTTTTAATTAAATAATTTTGAGTTTTAGCTTGGGCTAACGGTAAGACACAAGTGAAATACTCATATTGAATCCTTAATTTTGATAAATTTTTTCATTAAACATTTATAATAAAAAATGTGAAGAAAAAATTTGAATGAGTTTTTCCATAATCTAATATTAGGGTATATATATATATATATTTATTATTATATCGAGAGTTTATTTATTATTAATTTTTTATATTTAAAAGTATAACGATTTAAATGTTTTAATTTGATTCAAGTCATCCCAATGTATAGTTACTTTTAGCAATTGTCCTTGTTATATTAGACATAATCTTAATTTTGATATTTATTATTTAATCCAATACTTATAATTTGATAAAAACTATAGTTATTATTAAAGATGTAATTCCTTTTATTTAAGAATATAATAATTCAAATATTAGAATTTAATTATGACTTGACTTATTTAACCTGATATTATTTATTATTTTTAATATATATATAATTTAATTTATGAAAAAACTCATTTTATTTTTTTTATTATAAAATTACTTATTGAGAAGGTTGTCCAAATAGACTTATAGGATAATCATATTACTGAAAAAAAATAAAGACTTTAAATTACTCTTTATGTTTTGCTATTCTACAAGTACTCGCCTTTTTTGTTTGCATCCATTCCATTTTTGTCCTATACACAAAACTGGAAATTAGTGGACGGTGCAGACATTAATGGATTAGTTAATTGCCCACAAAGTGATTTGAGTAAAGACTGTTGTTGGCAGAATAGGGAGCTGCAATTAGCGTGTGTGTCGGTTATTCATTAAGTAGTGGAACAGTGACATTATTGCAGATGCTAATTTAGCAGTAGAAATTAGAAATGATCGTGACCAAATTCATATAATTTTTATCATAAAGTCAACAGGGTCCAATAATTTTGTTGCCAAACTTGAGTTGGAGGCCAACCGCAAAAATATATTTGGAAAGTCATGTTATTTCCCTGTTTGTACCCATCATTTGGGTGTAAAATTCACGAACCATAATTCCAAAGAAACAAACACGTTTCCAACGTGCTAAGAGCAAAGTGCAGTAATAATTTTCAGCAACACTATGTGTAAACGTAAATAGTTAATCTCTAAACCCTAAATACTCCAGTACAACGAGGGTTAAAATATTTTATTTTTAGTATAATATTTTATTTTTATTATAGTAAAAACAAAATATCTCCTTAGTTAATACAATGAATCTATTATCTAGCCTTAAATTTTTGTATGATTGTTGAGGCCACAAATATCCCTCATGCAGCTGCCAAATGGTGTGTTGAGAAGCATCCACTTATAGCTAAGCCACTAAAGCAAAAGTGACTATGAATGGACATGTAAAACGAGTTTTGTTGCATTGCATATTGCTACAGTTGTACCACATTAGTACAGTTGTACACTGCTACTCCCTAGCACTTAGTTAAAAGCCTTTTCTTTTAGGTAAGTTCCTAGACACTTCCCTTTTCACAAATTACGTACCCTTTTTTCCCAATGTGGGAATTTAAGGTTCTACTTCTACGATCCTTCTATTTAAACCTTCCTAACCTCAAACTTCGTGCTTCCCCCCATTGCTCAAAAAGAAGGAAAAAGAGGCATTTGGAACTCTTTAAAGTGTGGATGAAATTCCTTGCTGCCTTCTTCCCGCGTCTACTTTACAACCCAACTTCATATTCCCCTTATCAAATTGCTTTGTGAGTGGAGAACAAAATTATATTTAACGTTAACATCTATTGATATTTTATATGTACGATGATCGAGTATGCTTGAGACAGACATTGATAACAACATTAATACACTTCATTAATTGGTTCATTTGTCGCGTAAAAAGTACAATATAACACTTCACTTTTACTTATATTTTTATGGTCAATGAAAGTTAAATAGAGAAAAATGTGACCTTCTTTTATTTGTAGTCACAACTTTATGATTACTCCATTTTCATTACCAACTAAACACCCTTAAAAAGGTTTAGTGAGAAATCATTTGAATGGAAGATTCAAGTACTAGAACTTCAAGGTTTGACCCGAGATAGTGTGAGAAAAATAGGATTTTACTTTGGGGCTTTTTTATTATTTTTCATTGGCGTAACTAACATTTATTCTTTACCTTATGCTTTCAGCTTGAGAAAATGACAAAATATTACCTAGGTTGTCACTTTGTAAAAGTAATGTTTAGTAAACCCATTTAGCCAATGTGGAGGAATAGGGCTCACCACATTGGATGGAATTTGAATAATCTCATCGCAGTGGAACATAGAATCTCTCTCTTTTTATTCCATTTTACAGCAAATAGTATCAAATTAATTGTTGTTTGCTCTTATTACATTTAAGAAGAAAAGTTTGACTTGACCTAAGTTACAAAATTCAACTATCCATGCTTTTATTTTATTTGTAAGGTTTAGATGTTAACTGATCTCATTCTATTTAAAAAACCAAGCGTTTGCGTGATCTCTTTCCTTACATATAACGTATCTTTCAATGTAGAATTTAAGTAGAAACCACAAGATCCCATAAAGCATACGAAAAGACCTAATCCACGCTGTTTATGTATGTGTATATATATATATATATATATATA
>Ga0099824_1010602_pt1 | contig 10778 bp, 3 predicted proteins | sample SiratrowhiteBW_FD_76837 | JGI IMG/M metagenome (GOLD analysis project Ga0099824, IMG submission 76837) | Root nodule microbial communities of legume samples collected from California, USA - Siratro white BW | ecosystem: Host-associated > Plants > Roots > Nodule | place: USA: California... | reverse complement strand
TTGGAGAGATTGCGAAGAGAGAGAGGAAACTTAGGAAACGGAAGTCTCTATTGAGAGTTTTACAATGTGTATATATATGTGAAAATTGTGCCTTTTAGACAAAAACAGAGGGTCATAATAACACTAATCTTATGTCTTCTCCTTATTGATTCAAACTTCAATAAGAGTCATGCCATGCAATGTTCACTATATTGGTGATGAGATGCCATATGTAACACTTATGTGCATGTCTGGTGTGTGTTTCTTTTTCTAAATCTTCAATACTAAGGTGGCAAAAACACCTAAGAAGCTAGTTTAATTCATTCAATTTGAATCAATCAGATATAAAACCAATTTGTTTAAAGTGCAAGTAATAGAAAATATATTATGAAGAAGTGGACTTTAAGTCGAATTTAACCTTACAAAATCGGCTTATAAGGCAAGATTTATGTTAGAGATCCCACGTCAACTAGAGATGAGGTCTGCTATCAGAGCCTATCCTAACAAGGTTGTTGGGTCTATCAGGCTACCCGCTATCGGACCGTTATCAGAGTATCCTTACATATAAGTTTCACGCTCAAGTTGAGAAGTCTCGATATAAAGATGAGGCATTTTCGATAATTTATAAGTGGGTGCGAACCTCACCTTATAAGTTAGTTTTGTAAGATTGAGTTAGGCTTAAAGTCCACTTCTGATATATATGTTCCATAATTTCTACTTTAGTTGCAGTCTTGTGTGATTCTTTTTTCTACATTTATTTAACCATGTTTGACAAATAGGTTGATTTGTTTTGAGTTTATCACAGGTCGTTGTGGTGACAACTAGACGCATTTTAGAAAGAGTAACTGTACATTATGTTCCAAGGAGAATGGCATGGAAACTACTTAAAGGTGCATTATTTTTGCTTCTTCAAAATCTGTGATAAAGAGAATAAACATAGTGAAAGCACATATTGTGATTGTCTGATACTATTTTTTCTTAAAATCTTATGCATATTAAATCATGTGATCTCTTGAACAGATGTTCCTCAATCAGCTGCTCGCAAGGCTGGAAGGAAAATGCCTACTTTTGTTTACATTTGCTCCGTGAGCAAAACAACTTTCAGAGGTCAAAGCAACTGATAAATTTTATGTTCATCATAAGGTTGAATTGAGTTGGTGATTTAAGCTATATTTGTGTATAGGGTACATGCTTGGAGTTTCAGCATCATGGCTTGTCCAAGTAGGCATTGGATTATTCCAATTCTTTAAGTCGAAGTCAAAGAATGAAACTTTAAGCAATGATGTGAGAATCAGACTTCTTAGACAGAAGGTTTTCCTAGCCACAGTTAGGTGCAATGCATCTCTAATTTTTGCCTCAATTGGGGCAGGGATTGGTGCTACCCTTATGCGTCCTTCAGTTGGCCAGTGGGTTGGTAAGAATAAGAAATTTGCACGCAAAAACATTGTTTCATTGTCACCATTTACTTTTACATAAATGTTAGGAAGACATTGTTTAACAATTTCTTCTAAGTAGTATCAGATTATTGCAGTCTTTTAAGGATTATAAAAATCTGATGGTTCTTGCAGTCTCATTTAAGGACTTGCATGAATTTTTAACTAATAACATAGAAAATGTGATAAAAAAATCTGTTACTAACTTATGCAAAGTTGATCCTTTCTTTTTCATTTTTGGTTTTGTGATTTTGATTTCCCTGTTTTTCAGGTTGTGCTATTGGTGATTTAGTTGGTCCAGTTATTGTAGCAGTTTGTGCTGACAAAGTTCTTCACTTGAACTTGAACCTCTAGAGTTGTTTATGTTCGTTACAAATTATTTTTCTATTTCAAATAAGAGTGTTGTAGTATTTACATGTCATTCTGATTTAAACACTTCCAAATTGAATTAATGAAAATCAGCGATTACTATTGTTTCGACATATTTAAATGTAATCCTTGAGTTATTATTATACTGCATTTTATGAATTATTTTCAGTATATATATATATATATATATATATATATATATATGGAGTAACAATCTCCTTCTCTTCCCAAGTTTGTGGAGTACTGAAAGGCAATGTTAAAAATATAAAAAAATTTAAATATGTTTTCAGTTGCTGCAATTATGATTACATATGTTTCTAGTTTTTTATAAAAAAAATATTTTTACTTTTATTTTTTCTTAATAATACCATATTTTATTTAAAATAATTATACTTTACTTAGAGCCTGTATTTTTTATATTAATTTTAACATTATAATATTGAACCATTATAAATATTCTGATTATCATTAATAAGAATTTTATCTATAAAACAAAAAATAATAAAATATTTTTTATGATATTTTATCAAATATCGTGTATAAGTATAAATCTAAATTTTATTTTAGTATATTTCTTTCATACTCTTTATAAATAGGAAAATCTTTAAGTTTTCTAACTACTATACTTTTATTAAAAAATTGCTTTTATAATATACTTTTAAAATTAAAAAATATCAATTATTTATTATTTTTTAATTTTTTAAATTTATATAGGCCATCTTATAAACCACAAATATGTCGTTATATAAGATCGATCCAAACTTAATGTTTACTCTCTCTCTATTCTTTTTCTCAATCAGTGGAGAATAAGAATGCAGTCAGAATTGCAGCGGAGAAGAAGAAGAAGATACAACAGCAAAAATGACTCTATTGACAGAGATGGTTACAAGGTGATGCAACAAGGGAGGATATTTTAGTTTTTCGTTATTAATATGGATGCAAGTAGTAGTCATGGGGGAGTGCAAGAAGCAGAAGACCGAGAAGCTGGATGGGCTTGTGGCCCAATACTCAGGTCAAAGTACGTCAACACTCCGTCACCGTGACTCGCTCATCACAAACATGATTTAAACTGAAATACCTACCTACAGTTAAAACAACATGATTTAAACTGAAAGAACAAGATCCGGTAACGACCCACGAACCCGAGCCCGGACCCGATCGGAGCTCCGCCACAACCGAGCCTCATCACCGTCCTCGGAAACTCGAAGCACCACCGTAATGAAGGTGTTGAAGTACTCGCGCAGCTGAGCAACGATCCCGTGGCTGAGCGTCCACACGTGCACCCAGTACTCCCCCGCCCCCTCCCACCCTTCCACCATCACGCGCTCTCCGATGGCCCTGATCCTCCGAGGGCGAAAGCTGAAGCCTTTCGCCGTTGACTCGCCGGTCAACAGTCTCATCATGTGCTCGCAGTGAGGAGGTCCATGGTACCACCATTCCATCTCTGTCCTCACCACCTTCACAAGCTTCTCCGTGTGGCCATCGCGCAGTGCCTTGTACACCGTTTTCACCGTCTCCCGGTTGCGCTTTTCGTGCTCCGCCGCCCAGCCGGAGTGCTTCTCCGGGATGATATTGGCGGTGGAAGAACGGTTGTAGCCCATGGGTTTGTTAGAGCCAGTTTTTCGATAAAATTTTAGGTCATGCTTGATGTTAGAATAGACATATAAACAAAAAATTTTGTCTTAGTTTCTTTCAAACTCTAACAAACTTTTCCCCAACAGAACATCATGTGATTTAAAAACAATGTTCGGCATGTTTTTATTTGTTAGTAATGTCAAAGGGTGGAACTTGAGATTAATTAACTTGAAGGGTGAAAAGGCAAGTTCCATATATTCTCATGTCAAATTTATTCGTTGAACCCCTCTGATTGGAGCATATATAATGGGAAGAAGGTGAGTTTGTGACCTTTCAAAGATTGTGGAGGCTTTGTTTTGAGGCTTTTGTATAGATTATATATTATGACATTTGGCTCTTCTAAAACAGATTTTAAAGGATATACGAGATGAAGAGTTATAGCTCTTAATAATTTAAAATTTAATGAAAATAAACACTAAATAAAAGTAGTTCATCTTGATCATTCATTTAATAGGTAAATAAGTTGCAGATTTTTTCGTAGCCTGTGTAAATAAAGGAACTTGTTAAAATAATGCAAATGGAAGCATATAGTGTGAGGAGTTCAGGAAGAATATGCTGAAGACTAGAAAAGAAAAAGACAAAGCTGGATAGTTAGTTCTAGATAGAATCATCTGAGGTTTCTTTTTTTTTTTTTTACAGTAATAAATTAATATATGTCTAATTTTATTAAACTAATTTTATTTTTTGAATAGATATATTGTATTTACTCAAACAATATTTTTTAATAGAGACATAGTACTGAACTTGTGGTAATTTAAGTGAAGGTAAATTAGAAAACATAAATTTTGGAATAACCATTGTGAAAAGAAACATGGAAACAATTTTCTAAATAAAAGACCTCATATATAATAACTAGTCTAATCAATATAGTAACTATATATGACATTGGTTATCATATATAGTATGTGGTTAGCCGAATAGCATATGAAGACTATGTCTTATTAATCCCTTTTTATTTTCGTGATAGCATTTGTGTTTGTTCTCTTCTGGCCTTAGATTATAGAAGGAGAACATAAGTTACTTTAAAATGAATTATAAATGGTAAGACTATAAATAATTTGAGATGGATGAAGTTTTTAGTAACTAAAATAGTTTTATTTCTTTTTTAATAATTTCAGCAAAGTGTATGACGAAATTATATTCCAAGATTATGAATACTTTTACGTTTTTTGTACTTCAATATCTCATTTCATGCTATGGTAACCTTAATACACTTCTTTTTTTTTCTAAAGATTATTGTTATCATTATAGGATGGCAAATTTATCTTGTGTTTGGAAGCATAATTTTGGCGTAAAGAATCTATAAATACGATTTTATTTTCTTACGTTTAATAATATAAAAATTGTATTTATACGATTTTGTCCTGTAATTTTTTATTGAAGTTATATTTGATAAATATTGGCAAACATGACTTCTATTTGTTTTATTAAAGTCATCCTTACAAAATACGATTTCTATTTGTTTTACTTACCAAATACGATTTCTATTTGTTTTACTGAAGTTGTACGTGTTTTAATAGTTTCAGAATTGGGAAACATTAATGTGATTGAACAATATTCACTTACCTAAGTTTGATCTTGGTTATAATATATTCCATGTGATTCAACAAATCTAATTCTATTTCTTAAGAGAAAACATTTAGTAAATATTATTTTAATATTAAATTAAAATGAAGTGATAACAATCCAATTCATCTACTTCATAAATTCGTGAAAAGAAAAAAAAAATATATTTATCAAGCATGACTTCAATAAAAAAAGAAAAACTTATGTTTATCAACACAAACTCGTATTAAATATGACTTATATGGTTTGAAAAATAAAAAATTAAAATTATAGTTTAGAGTACAACCTTTTCAACATAAAGTTTTATTTTTCAAGCAAAACTTATCCAATTTTACAATTTTTTTATTTTAATAAAATTTTCAAGAAATTACACCAAATCTCCACTATTGAATTGTTATTTCTGGAAATGAACTTCAAAAACATGATTTTTGTGTGTTTATATTATAACATGATATATTAAATTTATAACTCGCAAGTTGTGGTGGTTGAATATATGTGGTATTTCGAAAATTTTTCCAGATTATCATTCTACATAGATTATGTTTTCCTTTTTATTAGTATAATTAGGATAAACTCTTATATTGAGAAAGAGAAACAGATATTTTAAAAAATTAAATAAAAGACAGAGTAAGTTTCTGTTTTTAAGAAGTGATGATTTTAATGAAATAATTTTTAAATAAATATCTTTTATGTTTCTTAATTTTTTTAACTTTATTAATAAAATATTTATATTTTATCTTATTTAAAACACGTCTATTTTGAAGAAATCGACTCGGTCTTTACAACATTATTTTCTTAAATGCGATAATTTTGATAATCATATTACTATTGCAAGTAAATTAACAATTTGTATTTTTTTTGTCGAAACACTTTTAGAAGAGGTAAATAAATAACTTTTCATAACAAAGTAAAAAAAAATTATTTATAAATTAAAATGAGTGTATGCCGGACATTTTGATTTTTAATTTGTGTATAAACTTTTTTTCTCTTATGTATTAGTTTTGTAAAACGATATTTAAAGGGAACCAAAAAGTATTTAGTCACAATTGTTAATTGTTTCTGGCGAGAATGTTCTGTGATTTAAGCGTCTCTGAATATTATTAACATTTGACTGATTCTTCATCCAGAAACTTGATGGCGGTCAAGACGACTCACCTAACTCTCTGTTTACGAAGTTTATATCAACTGCTATAAAAGAAAAGGTCAAAGAATTTATGTGTGCCTAGAAAAAAATATTAAATATATCTAATAATCACTAGAGAATTAGTATTGGATTTTTTTTTTATATTCTTTATGTAATAATGTTTGTCTTCTTGTTATATGTTTTTAGATACACAATAAAAAAATAGTGTTATATTTTTTACAAATGCCCTCTTAATAATCCTTGTATTACTCTATGTAAGAGATGTTAAATAAAAATTAGACACGTTTAGTATTTTATTAATACAGCAAATGTTAATGCTGTCTTCATCTAATAAGTATTAGGAAAATTCTTAAAAGGTGGTGTAAGAAAATTTAAAACTAGGAGGAAAAATTATAGGTGTTTTTAATGTTCTTCACATGTTGTTAGACTTTTGTGGCACATATCTAAATGATGGTACAAGTTATTTTGATTATTTTTATAAATAATAATAAAGTTTGGAAGGGATTAAAATCAAATATCTTGATTTTGTAGGGATTGAAATATCTTAAACTAATAAATAAGAGACATAGAAGACATATTCTGAACTACTTTTTATTCTGAAAGTATATTCTGAAATAAGTTTTTAATTGGTCGACATCAATTTCAATTAGCATCGATAAATTAATAGCTAGTTGTTGTTGAGTTAGGTGCAAATGGAAGAGATAAGTTGAGCTTTGTCAAATTAAATTTAAAAGCATTAGAACTGGAAAGAAGGAGCAGATGAAGTGATAATCAAATAACCTATCTCTATTAACCATTAAAGAATTATACAATGGCTCTTCTTTATTTTGTAAAGAGATTTTGATAATGTTATTTAACTGCATGCATGCTTAAAACTTTAGAACTTGAAAGAGTTGAGTGGTCAAGTGACATTATTTTGTTTTTGTTTCAATATCTAAGAGCAATTAGGGTTTTATTTTTACAGTACATGTAAGTAGGTTAATTAGTTGGTTTTGGTTGCTAACTTCTGAAAGCAGACACAACTTGGAGAATATTCTCACTCTAAAGTGATTTCTAGAACTTATAAAGTGGCATAAGAGGCAAACAAATGCCGTAATAACAGGGGAAATATAATGATAAAATATTCAATGTTATTGCCTTCTATAATATAGGTTATGTACTCATGAAATAGTATTTAATTATGTCATCATAATTAGCTCTTGTTTTGGATTTGTTTTGATTTTTTTTTTAATAAACTTATTCGTATTTTTATTCATCTCTCGTTCGATAGAATTATATTGCTGTTTAGGATTTATATTTATATTCCTGTTTCCCTTCCCTTTTGTTTTTACAGTTTGAGGTAGCTAAATAATTTAAGCTTCTAAAGAGAGGATTTTTAGAAAGCATTAACATTTTTTGTATGGTTGCACGCAAGAGTTTTGTGTTAGAACTATTGAATTTAGAGTTCAAGTTTGATTTTAATTACGGTTATTTGATTAGGGTTTTATTTTTTTTAACTGATTTAGGATTTCTTTTGATGTTTTTAATTCATTTTTTCCTCTTAATTATGATTTCCTTGCAGATTAATTAGAAAAAAATTCAAACAAGAGAGAATTAATTTAGTTTAAAATAAGAATTGAAGTTAAAATATGATATTCTCTTATTGAACTAAATTGGTATTGTAGAGTTTGTAAAGTGAATTAGTGAAATAGTGAAATTACTCAATTTTGAAAAGTTATGTTACTTTTTCTTGAAAAGAGTTATGTAAGCGTGAGAGTTTTTTATATTGTTGTTAAAAAAAATATATTGTAATTTGGTTAATTTTTTTTTAATGTGAGATGATAAGTATAAATTTAGCCTGATGATGAACTAAAATAAAGTGTCATAACATAAAGTAATTATAAAAAATTAATTAGTTTTATTTGTTCTCTTAAAATAAATATAAAAAAGATATAAATAAATTATAAAAAATTATATTACCATACACAAAAATTGAACTATATGTTTTCCTCTTGAAGAATAATGTTAGGCTACGATTTATAAATGGATGGATTAATATGTCTAAGCAAATACTTAAATTAGTCTTTAAAGCGAGAATGCTAATTGATAGATTATTTATTAAAACATTTATATAGAGGAGTCTTTTTAAAAAATATTTTTTCTTGAGTTTCATCACAGTTCGACCAGGTAGCCAAAAATACAATTTGTTTTTTTAATCATTTCGTTCTCGTCCTTAATTAATATTTATTAGAAGAGTCTTCACATAACTGTAAATTTGTCGTCATTTGATATAAAGGCCACAATTTTTTTAATGAAAAAGGTCGCATATTTAAATACTCAAAACGACATTTTCTGCTTGCAACAAAGTTATTATACATTGAGAGTTTTGTTTGACCTAATTTCTTACCTCTTATTTTCTTTGTTTAATTACTAGTTTTCGTTGATCAGTTATAAATGCAATTTTATACGATTATATCTGTGACATGTCAAGTGTATCTATATATAAGTATGGTAGATTATAGAATATAATTAAAATATACCAAAATAATCATATTATTTATTATTTTTTATGTAATTGTTTGAAATTAAAATCATATTAAAAATAATTTCCAATTAGTAGGTGAAAAATGTGGAAAGAAACAAAAAATTCAATAATGAACTTAATTAGAACATGCTTATCACATGTAGGAAAATTAACTACTTTTTAATAATTAATTTAAAAATTATGTTTAAGATCCATTTGAATTGATTTTCCTGTGAAAGTTTTTCCTTAATTAAAATATAGCTAAAATATGTAGCTAACTGCGCGTGAGCAGGCGAAGAGCTGGCCAATTGAACAAAATTTCTTTTACATTTTTTTTTTTGCTAATTCTTTTTCCTTGACATTTTTTGAGATAATTTTTTTTTTATTTTTTCCACTTAATATAATCATTCTGGAGTATGTAATTTTCCGCTCAGTGTACACAAATCGTAAACATGATAAGAAGCATGTAATTATATTAGTACCAAAAAATGTATGTTAATACACAATAAATAATAATTGCATCATAATTCAGTAATTGAATTTAGCTTTTTAAGTAAACATATTGTTTATTTGGAAGAGATATAAGGTAAGCAAAAATGTTAATTTGTCTCTAAATTAGACAAAGTAGATAAAATATCTTCAAAAGCTATATTTGAAGACGATTCACTATCATTAACAATAGAGTGATCAAGAACAAGAGAATAACATTTTTTTTTTAAGATTATTGTTTTTATTTTAATGCTCTCAAACTTGTATATTTGTCTGAGATGAAGTAGGTTAGTGAAATTAATTAAAATATACTATTTGATATTATGGTTCCTTCATACTTTATTATTAACACAATAATTAGAAAAAAACTCAGTTAAAAATGTTTAAATGAGGTTGGATTTAAAGACAAATCCGTCAATCACTCAAAATTTAACTGATATAGATTGATATTTATAATCCGTCAGTTTATTTTGACTTTTTTTTTTCTCATCAAATCAACAGGTAGATTGACACACCAACCTATTTTTTTTATTAAAACTAAAATAAAAATAATTTAAATTGTTTTATATTAAATTATTTGATTAATAGTTTTAACTCGTTAAAACTTACAAATTAAATTGAAAATATTAATTATAATAGATTAATTTGACACGTAATGATAATAATAATAATTTAAATTATCTAATTAAATATATTAATTAATTAAAAATTAAAAAACATTCATAGAGTTAAGTGTATTTTTAATATATATCTATATATATATATTATATAACAAAATTAAAAAAAATTAACGCACTAGGATGTGATATAATTAACTTTAACGAAGACTTTGTATAAATATTTTTATTTTGTAATATTTTCTATTACTATAATAAACTTATTACCACGTATACTTTTATATTTATTTATTTGAATTATTTTATATTTTAAAATATTATATTATTTTACACGTTATGTAATAAACTTGATTACTTTTATTTGAATAACTTGTTTCTACATTTTCTCTTAAATACTGTAACATATATTACTATAATAATAATAATAATAACTATTTATTATGTTTAATTTTATAACATTTTCAATACTATTTTAAACTCTATAATATTATTATTAAATTCAATCTAAATATAACTACTATTGTCATAATAGATTGTAGAAACATGGATGATGTAGTCCATCAACGTCACCACCAAGAATGTGCCATGTTACACAACAGACAAAATATCCTCAAGAATTCGCACAAATACAATGCATTTTAATTACCAAGAGACGCAACATTGCACAAAACCAAACACAACCATAGAGACACAATGCTATATCTTTTCTTCAGCCGCCAACTTGTCAAACCCACAACCTTTGACCACAAAAAAAACTTTATTATACTATTTATTTTCTTCAAATAGTATTAATAAAAAATTGAAATTAAAATTAAAATTAAAATATTCACACACTTTCTTGGGATACCTTCCCAGAAATCTCTTCTCATTTCTCATCTTTTGCCATTCAACACGTAACTCTTTTCTCCCTCTCTCTCCCTATTCCTTTCATCTTATTAACCCAAAACCCTTATATTTTTCATCTCTCTTCTCTCTCACACCTTCTTCTTCACGTTCTTCTGCCCACTTTGCCTCAGACATTTTTTTTTTTTTTTTATCTCAGG
>Ga0099824_1010600_pt1 | contig 10783 bp, 8 predicted proteins | sample SiratrowhiteBW_FD_76837 | JGI IMG/M metagenome (GOLD analysis project Ga0099824, IMG submission 76837) | Root nodule microbial communities of legume samples collected from California, USA - Siratro white BW | ecosystem: Host-associated > Plants > Roots > Nodule | place: USA: California... | reverse complement strand
GGTGACAATTTCCCAAAACAATTCCTCCAAACTAGCTAGTGGCACTAACCCAATCTTTAGGGATCTAGAACAAGTCATCAGAACAAAACCAAATTTCAGTATAATCTTAATTAAGTTGAGAGACTGTCCCTACAAAGATTGATGACAAAAACCTAAGGAAAAACAGAGATTAAGGGATCTTTAGAGCAAATATGGACTTACTCTATTTGAAATTCTGATCGGTTAGAAATGATTCTTAACTCCTCAGGTACTGCAGGGTATGATCAGATTCTAAAACAGATGAAGTATGGAGAGAGAAAAGTTAGAGAGAAGGGAGAGAGATTTTGAGAATGGAAGAGGTAGGCATGGAGGAGAGAGAAAAAAGAAAATATGCTTCTGGAGGTGCAGGGGCGTCACAGTTTTAAAATTAAGAGATGGTTAAAATGTCTTAATTAAATTAATTTAGTTTTATTTTAATTAATATTGAGATGAAATCTAATCAAGAAGGAAGAGTGAACGAAGACTTTTTCATTTTCCTTAATTAAATTAGTTTAGTTTTATTTTAATTGGATTTGAAATAAAATCCAATCAAGCAATAAGAAGGAGGAGTAAACTCCAAAGACTCTTTATTTGCCTTAATTAACCTTAATTAAATTAATTTAGTTTCATTTTAATTGAATCTGAAATGAAATCTAATCAAGAGAAATGAACCTGTGCAAAATAATAGTGGGCAAAACAATATACACTCTTCATTTGAAATGTGTGTAAAAAAGTTAAAAAGACTTTTCATTTGGAGATGGGATTGGAATGAGGAGTAAATGTGAAGAGACTCTTTATTTTTATATTTTTTTAATTTTAATTACATTAATACATTAATTTTAATTGGGTGGTGTTAGGTTATAACAATGTCAAAATTATTTGAATAAAATTAGACTCAAGAAGGTAAACAATTTGATACAAAAAAAAAAAAAATTTGAATCACACAAAGTCTTATGATTTTATGAGTAAACTCTCAATTTTAACTATCATGTTATCAAGATATGTGATATGGGAGAATTAATCTAAAAACATGTTGGTATGAATATACTTTAAACTCACTCTCATCCATATAGTCAAGGTTTGCATGCTTGATGTATTAAATGTTAGGAATTTAACTTGTTCATTTTTATTCAATGAGAGACTTTTAATTTATATTATAACTTTCTAACAATCTCTCTCTTAAGTATGAATTGTGTTTTACAATATATTAACATATTTGCCCCTCTCACCCCTCCTAATTTATCTCATCACATTTCTTGTGATTTTAATTATTGTTGAATTTTTACCACAATATAACCTTAACTATTATTTTCATTTGAGCTTATCATTGAGACAAATCATCAACCAACTTTGATACCATTATTATAATTATTTTAAGTAGATAGATAGAAGAAATTCACCACGTGGCATGAGTTTACCATACAAAATAGTGTGATACTAATTTAAATCTAAAATTTTAAAACTTAATGTTTGTTAGTTTTTTTTTTATATATCACTTAATTTTTTCATTTATAATGAGTTGAAAATTTTACCTTTATTTTATTTTATTTAACGAAAAATTTAACCTATTTTTTCTTGTCTTCTCTTTTTCTAGAAGTGTTATTGAAAAAATTATCCAAATATATATGTGAATGTATCCTATCTTTCATTTTTATTTTCTTTCATAAACTTAAGTCTCACTGATATATTTGGTTATGTAATTGTGAAGCAGACATGCAATAAATATGTAAGTAGACTTAGAATTTTGAAAGCTTAAATTTACTTTAATAAACAAGACATCCACTAAAAATAAGGTATTTTCTTGTATATGAAGATTTGAAGTTGTATTTTCAATTAAGCTGTATGTACTAATATTCGTGATAGATTAATCAAATGATAGATTTATTTTTCAAAGACTATTAATATTTTTATTTATAAGTATGCTTACTGTTATTTAAATACTTGACCATTAATTTCATAATATATCCCTAATTTAATTATCAGCTTGAATTTATGATCTTCTTTAGTCAGAAAAAAAAAACATATGACTCACTTTCGAATGTTTAGTTATATATATATAGATAATGTTAAATTATATATATAGAGAGAGAGATTTACACCGTAGGTAAATTAAGTTTTTGTAATATTATCACATGAAATTTTATTAATATTGAAACTATGATTATTTTTAATAGATTTTCGTAAAAAAATTGTTTCTATCTATACGTTCTTTTCATTCATCCATGTTTTTTTTTTGTAATTTATTACATAAAACTGATTTTCTGTTATCGTATGCAAATGTAATCACTTTTTTTTTATTCTTTCAGTTAGGTATTTTCAACACTCTTTCTTCTTTCTTTGAAAAGAGACACTCATACTATCGCACGCTAACAAAGAAACATCTTTTTCAACTATATTGGCTTATCTTGTAGAAAAATGTTATATGTATACATGACTTTTACGAACCATATTTGTTGTTTTAATTTAAAAATAATCGTATGTTACAGTGTAATTTTCCTTTTAAATTCAAAATATAATTTATAAAGTTCAAACATCCATTTTATTGTGAATATTAATTATATCTTTTTATATGTCTAAAAATTATTTGATATAAATTTTATCATACAAAATATTCTTTTATTCTATGCAATGACTGATACGTTAATAAACATGCAAAGTAGATTCAATGATTGAAAACTTGTGTTTCTTTAATAAATAATAAGAGACTTTATATTATAAAAATAACTTTTATTATTATTATTATTATTATTATTATTATTATTATTATTATTATTGCTTAACAACTTTTCTTTTCCTAGAGAACATTATTCTCAAATTATTCCTACACTTCGTAATAATTTTTTTTCTCTCTTTCACCTTAGTACGCATTTTATTTCGTAATTTGTAGTATAAAGTTGAATTTTTTTATTGTTGTACATATCGGGTCTTTCAGTTTCCATTATTTTAATTAAAAAATTTCAACACTATTTTTCTTCTCTTTTCAGAAGATGCATTTCACTCGCTATCTCAAAATTATTGAAAAAGTTCTCTCTATCTCTACTGTTTCAAACCATCATTCTTTTGTTTTATCTGTATGTATGTTTACATGTTTCAAAATTAATATATATTAAAAATATTTATTTATTATAAATTTAAAAATATAAAAGTATTGTTTCTATACAACACACGGCATAAGATAAAGCTTTTCGTATTTTAAGGAATAGACATGTCTCTAAAATAATCGAAGTAAAGTCTAACAGATAAAATATTGCAAACAAAACCATTTTGTTCTCTAAGTTTTAGTTTCTTATTTATTTATTCCTCTGTGTGCTATTATCTTTGTCGTGTACCGTATTCCGTTGTTTATACTTGTTCTCACATGCCTTTTCTATTTAACATTTTTCTCTGTTTGCTTTCGTCTATGGGATACTAAAGCTTCCAACATCTTTTGTCTTTATTGTAATTATTTTATTAACCCTAATAATACAATATTTCATTTTCTTCTCTTCTCTCCCATTTATTTTTGTCCCGTCCTTTTCTCATTCCCACTTTCAGTTTTTCATTCTGCCACATTTCAAAAATAATGGAAATTTTTTTAACGCAATTTTCCATTGGTAAAATATTATTAAAAACTATAAGATAAGGCATGATGATAAGAAAATAATTTTGGAATTAATTTAAACTAATTAAAGAATTTGAAAAGAAATGTGTTACTGAGATTTTCTATTAAAAGAAATAGTACTAAGATATGAGGACTGGGCCACGCACTCACGGAGAACCCAAGCATTTAAAGGCCCAGCGAGGCACTATGAAAATGATTGATTCCATTGTCCCTTCTTTCTTGCTCCACAAATTGGCTCAAAGAAGGTTTCAAAAGTTAGGCACCATCCTATATTGGTCACGAGTCATGAGTTGTCCCATTCCAGTACACCAAATATGGGTAAAAATATATGTTGAAGACAAAAAAATAACACTAATGAGAATAACGTGGCATACTCTGAATGATGGAGCCAATGATAGTGCAATTGCTCCTAAGTCGCAAATTGGTTTACACCACTATGTAAACAGTTTTCATAATAATTGTCTCTAAGCATTATTAGAGAATTAAAAAGTTAAAAGTTTTTACTAAAAATAACGTCCTAATGATATACATATATATACTTCAGAAAATGGAGAACACATATTTGTTGTATCACAAAAAGTATGTTCTTACAATGTCGAAAATACCGTATAGAAGCATTAACTTTAACCCATGCAACTCGGTCAAATCAAATCTATGTACGGTGTCATTTTATAGAAATGTTTAAAAGTGTTTTTATCTCGAAATACCTTCCTATTTGTATTAGTTTTTTTATGAATTTATATCTGCATAAAACTCTACAAATAACAGTGAGTTTCAATTACGATTTTAATATATTTAATACATTTATTTCATTATTTGAAGGCTTAAATATGTTAGTATTACAATATACGTTTTATGTTTTCTCTACTAGAAAATATATATTAGATGAGTTAAACCATAATTTAATTATGATATTTATTTTGTTATGCTCTTTTAAAAGGATTGTCCTTATATAAGATAAATTGATGTAAGAGATATCAATTATTAATAGTTTGTAGTCTAATTAATTATTCATAGTTCTTGAGTGATGAGGGACTCAATCATATTAAATGTTTGTATTACATCATTCAATCATTTTATATATAATATGAATTAATTAATATAACCGTTAATTTTTATCACGTGTATTAAACTTCACCTAAGTTTAAGAGAATATTATATACTTTTTAATTCATAGAATTTACAAAATGTGGTGCACTAATCACATTTACTCGTATTATAAATAGTACTTGAGAAAAACAAAAATAATGTGATGAAGTAGTCCATTAATAAGTTGTATGTGTACGACATATATATATATATATATTTATATTTATATAAAGGTTGTGTACGAAGATAAGCTCCCAACAATGGCTATTAATTTATTAACTAGCGTAAGGCTTGATTAGGGTTTTGATTTAATGATTGAGATATTTGATATATAATTTTGGGGCAAAGAAGGTTATCTGGTGTGAAATAATTCAGAGTGCAAAAATAAAGTCAAACAAATAAGAGGAAAGTAGATATTGTAAGTTGTAACTAGCAAGTGCTCTTCTCAAAAAAGCAAAAACATAAAGAAATGGCTGTCACTTTCTCTCTCCTGCCCGTCCTGCCCCGTTGCCAACTTTCACATTTGAAGCCTACCCGGCCGGCCCGTTGTTGAAAAACTCTCTCTTTCACATGCAGTTTCCCATTGCCTCTCTCCTCCACCACCTACAACCCCTCTGGACTCATTTTCAGAACTGGTTTTCTGTTTGTGTTTGTTTTTTACCCATTTATCTGTGTACTTGTGTTGATTCCTTTGTTGTGATTCACAGCAGTGATGTTCTTCTTTTAGTTCTGTTGATTGTGACTGTGATCACGGTCATGATCATCATATGGGTTGCAGAGTCTTCAATTATTGGAAGTGAGGTTGCTTGAAGAGGCTTTTTATTTCCTTTTTTAATCCTAAAGTCTGAAACTTGTGGGGTCTTTGAGCATGAAAAGCTCTTTGTAAGAGTTTGTGGAAGATGGGGCTTGGGAATAATGCAATTCAGGCAGGGAGTTTGGATGTGGGTAAGTCAAAGGTAAAGATGCAAAAGGCTGGTGCAGAAAAGGAAATTGGGTGCTGTGTTAAATTCTGTTTCATTGGGAGCTGTATACCTTCAAGATCAAAGGTTGATACTTCCATCAGTGGCACTAGTGCTAACAGTGGTAATTTTCTTTTCCTGTTTATACGCCTCTCTTCTCTAGTTTCAGGAAATGATTTCAATTTGACATTAATTTTCGGTGAAAATAAATATCCCTTTGGTTGAATCCATCCTTTTTTTCTCTCAGAATTTTAAGAAACAATATAACTTCTGTAAGTTGATTAAGGTAATACAAGGTCTTATTTGCTTCGACTCGTGGAGGTAGTTGAAGGGCTGCCTAATCTTTTTGTAAACAATTGAGTTTCAAAACAATTATATGTTGTGCATTTACCACTGCAAATTGCATGATCTTTCTGTAAACAGTAGCAGTAACACTATCTCCATTTGATTTTGTCCATAAATATGGCTGAGTAACTTATCTACTTAACTTTGAGGTTCTTATATGGTAATGATGGGGTGTGAGATTTCAGTGAAGGTTATACAAAATTCATAGATTCATCATAACAAAAAAATATATCATGGTTTGAAACTTAGTATAATGAAAGGGTAGTTTATTTATTGCTATGGACAAAACCATTATTGCATGAGCATTTTAGCACCTCTCGGGGCGTTTGTTTTTAGTTACTGCATAATGTTCTTACTTATCCTGTAATGAAGTTGCATACTGTGGCACGTCAGGGTCAGATTCTGAAGATGTTATAATTTAATTTGTGAAATTTTGAAGCAGTGGAAAAAGCATCTGCTTGTGAGAAAAACAAGAGGGAAACAAATGCTCTTCCAGGGTCCTCTACAACAACCAGTAATGCAGAAAGTATCCCTTCCACCCCAAAATTCAGTGAGGAGTTGAAGGTTTCTTCTCGTTTGAGAAAATTTACATTCAATGAGCTTAAGTTGGCCACTAGGAATTTCAGACCAGAGAGTCTTCTTGGTGAGGGAGGGTTTGGATGTGTTTTCAAGGGTTGGATTGAAGAAAATGGTACTGCACCTGTGAAACCTGGTACTGGGCTTACTGTAGCAGTGAAAACTCTCAACCATGATGGGCTTCAGGGTCACAAAGAGTGGCTTGTATGAAACTTATATATTCTTCTTCTCAATGTTTTCCCTTCTATGAATTTTTCTCTTACAATTCTCTCTGTTAACATCTTCCCTATTTTTTCTCCCTGCTCAGGCAGAGTTAGACATTCTTGGTGACCTCGTCCATCCGAATCTGGTCAAATTGGTTGGTTTCTGTATTGAAGATGACCAAAGATTGTTGGTTTATGAATGTATGCCCCGTGGAAGTTTGGAGAACCACCTCTTCAGAAGTATGCTTTGGACTTGTTTTGTTTCTAATCATGTCTTTACTACTGCTTATTTATATCTGTTTTCACTTGTTTCTGCAGCAAATTTGGACGTTCTTCACACACATTAAATCAAAATTATCAAAAGTACAGAATAAATCTCAGACATGACCTTGATTTTTACTGACACTACTACTTTTGTCTATACAAACATTAATGCCATATTACCCATTCGAAGTACTACCATAATTTTCGTGCAGTATTTGATTCACAACTAATTCTTGGAGTCCTAGATTAGTAGTGAATATAGGACTTTATGCTAAAAGAAAATGTAAACCAGAACAAAAGATTCTCTTCCTATAGCTTATTATTCTTTCTGGTTTTAGTATGCTCTTTTTATGCATAAGGGAGTTCATTGTTTTCTGGTAACAACCATGATTTGTGCAGAAGGGTCGTTGCCTCTTCCTTGGTCTATCAGAATGAAAATTGCACTCGGTGCTGCAAAAGGTCTTTCTTTTCTCCATGAAGAAGCTCAGCGGCCTGTAATCTATCGTGACTTTAAGACATCTAATATTCTGTTAGATGCGGTATGTGAATTGACCAGAAAAGGAAGTCGTTTATTATTTGCTATATATTCTCCAACATAAAAATCTAAAAGCATAATTCTTGTTAGGAATACAATGCAAAGCTCTCTGATTTTGGACTTGCCAAAGATGGTCCTGAAGGGGAAAAGACACACATATCAACAAGAGTCATGGGAACATATGGTTATGCAGCTCCTGAGTATGTGATGACTGGTGAGTTTTCCTTTCTATTTTTGTGTTTCATTGATTTTAGACTTAACTGCATGATTTAGGCTCTAGATTGCTGATGGCCTATGGGACTGTATATATTATTGGCCCCTAGCTGTCTTCTTTTTCTGGAATGAAATATATAATCGACTGGTTGTGTTGCATTAAATTATTTTTAAGCTAAATATCAGTTTGTTACAAGTTCTCCAGCCTCTAATAAATAAGCTTCTTTTTCCCCATAGAAAAGCTAGATTTATAGATGGGAAATATTTGCACAATCATAACATCGACATTGAAAAAATGTTTATGCATCAACTAATCATGCGTATCAAAACCAAATGCATGCTTCATCTTTAAAGGCAGGAAAAGGTGACTGGATGACTTCAAAACTTTTTCCTTCTTCAGCAAATATAAACATTCCTTTGAACTGCATAATTACTATCCAAATCAAGCTTTATCATGACAAAAAAAAATGTAAGAAAAATTCATGAGGCTTTTCCATAATAACTTGAAACCTTCAATTGATACCCTCTATTGCATAGCTTTTCACTTTCAGTTTCAATTTTGACCTTAACTGTGAATTCTGATCAGGGCATTTGACATCAAAAAGTGATGTCTATAGTTTTGGAGTAGTGCTACTAGAAATGCTCACTGGCCGGCGATCCATTGATAAGAACAGACCAAATGGGGAACACAACCTTGTGGAGTGGGCAAGACCTGTACTTGGGGACAGGAGGATGCTACTAAGGATCATTGATCCTCGCCTTGAAGGTCACTTCTCTGTTAAAGGGGCACAGAAGGCTGCCCAGCTGGCTGCTCAATGCCTTTGCCGTGATCCAAAATCCAGACCTATGATGAGTGATGTTGTTCAAGCTCTGAAGCATTTGCAAAACCTCAAGGATATGGCTATCTCAACTTATCATTTCCAGGTTGCCCGAGTAGATCGAACCATGTCCATGCCAACTTCTAAAAATGGTATGCAAGCACAGTTAACGATATCCAAAAAGGGTCAACCTGCAAGGTCCTTGTCAAGTCCAAAAGGTCCTCATGGTTCTCCATATCATCATTATATCAAGTCACCAAAACCTAATGGATAACATCATGATTATGGTTGTGTCTTTGATTTGCTTTTCTATTCATTCAGTTCCCTCAACTTAGGCTATCAGCTGAACAGAAACTGTTTGTGTTTTTAAAACTGCTCTGAAATTTGAGAAATCATTGGAGTTTTCTGACCTTATCTAAATAAGGTGGGGTAGTGGGGGGGCCATGAGAGTTTACTGGATTACAAAGTTTAGTGGGGACTGAGTTGACCAAACTTGAAGAGAAAACTACACAGTTTTCTCATGGGGGATTTGTTGCTGTGAAGTTGCTATACTTTTTCTACCATTTCACAGGCTTTCTTCTTCTTTTCAGAATGTATTTTTGTAAAGAAAACAGGATGGTGGTGTTAACTCATGTTATTCATAGAGATTTTTACATACTAATTCGTCAATATACTTTCAGTTAATACTTATCAGTGTAATTAAGTGTTGTACCAGAGATATGCTAGAGTTTGGAATTTGAACGACTTAAAAGTTCTGAACATTCTTCTTTTGTCATCTGTTGGTTATATTTTGTGTGTTAAAGTGAGTTCTTCATAAAAAGAACTTTGTTGCTTTTTCATGTAGATTCTGTGTTTTGCAATTGTTATGTCATGCACTTGTGTATCATTTACAAACATTTGGACCATGCCGTATCAAAGACAATGTTTAATATCACGCTACCACTTGAAAGAAAAAAAAAAACATGCAGTTTTTTTTAAGGTGATGTGGTCACTTATTTTTATCAGTTTGAGAAAGTTTTTTCATAAAAGAAAGTAATTCTGTTAAAAATTAATCACTAACCTCAGATCGATAATAAATATAAATTTACGTGTAGACCAATTAGTGGATGTAAAAAAGCATAGTTATCTCTACCAAATTAAGAACATGTTTGGATGGCATAAACGACTTTAAAAAAAAGAGAAACTATAAGTGAAATTAACTTCTTCATAAAATAAAATTAATTTATATAGATTAAATTTTAGAAACTCCTTCCTATAATTTGTTAATTTCTATTTTTAATTTGTATCAAATCATAGACAAATTAATTCTATTTTTTCATATTTTTCTTAAATATAAATTTATGGAAAAAAATTGTCTAAATATAGTAAGCATTTTTTAATAAAGGTTCACAATTACATATTTCTTAAATCAGTACTTTATCTCTCACACATTAATTGCAAAGTCTCAATCTTTTTCTTACCGAGGAGGCTCTTTCATTACCATGAATAAAATTCTCTGCAGCCACGCTTCTTTTTCTTGACTTCTTCTTATGTTCAAAAGAGAAAAAAAAATAAAATTGTTTGTTTTGTTTGTTCTTTCTTGCTTTCCCGTATTAGCAAAGAAACTAATCTATATCATTAATAACATACTTATAAAAAAAGAAAAGCTTTATTTTTATCATATGGACTTTTATTTTTTGTCAAATGAATTTTGATGTCTTATATTAGGAAAGTTTATAAACCTTTTTTTTTTTATTGTATCGTAGGTACTTCTTAAATTCTCCTACATCTCTTGTCAATACACTTCAAAAAAAGTGTAAACATTATTGTTCAAAAACTTGTTTAGGAATACATTTTATTTAAAAAATAACCATTGATGATTATATTTATATCAATAATACATTCCTACTTCAATGATTAAAAAAATAATTTAATAAGATATTTACCCTACATTGAAATGAATTTTCTGCACATAAAAGATGTTAATAATTATTTTTTATCTTCATTCAATGATTTTTTTTTCAATTTCTAGCAATAACTTTCGGAAAAAGAAATAAAATAAAATAATATATATATATATATATATATATATATATCACAAGATGAATGTTTTAAAATATATCACAGAATTTCTTATTTAATTTATAAATATTTTATTACACTACAATATTTATATTATTTTT
>Ga0099824_1010599_pt1 | contig 10783 bp, 2 predicted proteins | sample SiratrowhiteBW_FD_76837 | JGI IMG/M metagenome (GOLD analysis project Ga0099824, IMG submission 76837) | Root nodule microbial communities of legume samples collected from California, USA - Siratro white BW | ecosystem: Host-associated > Plants > Roots > Nodule | place: USA: California... | reverse complement strand
TTTTTTTTTTTTTTAGATTTGAGAATATGTGAATATGAAATTTTTGCAGTTTGACTATTGCCCGAGTTGTTTGTTGAAATGTCTCATTCGTTGATGATTTAAGTTGTCCTCTAAGCTTTAATCCTAATTCCTTTTGACCAAAAGGAGAAAAACAAATGAAAGCAAGTTCTAATATGAGATTTACTCAAGTTAATTAAAACTAATTATTACAAATAAGATGTTTTCTTTAAAAGTATATTTTTTTTTCAGGCTTGTAAATATGTAAATTTATTGTTTTTGAAATTCATAATAAAGTCAAATTATTTATTTTTGTGGAATCAATATTCATCATAAGTTGTAGTTTATTAATTTTTGTTTTTAAAAATATTCTACGCTAAAAAATATCGTCACTGGGCTGCATAACAGGTAATTGACATTTATGTATAGAAATTATGAAAGTGTGATTTAATAATATAAGAATACCTGAAAAACATAATGGATTAAGGTAATGCCAGTGAAAATTTTCCTTGCTATTCGGCTACAAAATCTTTTTCTGGGCCTTATAACACTTTTTTAGTTACTTTTTTTTTTCTTTCCTATCAAAGTATTCCTTTTTTCTGTCAACTTTTCTGAACCGTTAATATGATTAAACAATAATATTTCTATAATCTCTTTCCCAACACTTGTAAAATATTACACAGCTCTGCAGAAGCTAGCTGGCAGTGAGTATATGCTATCGTCATTATTGACCTACAACCTTTTTCACTTTTTAAGTCATTTTTATTATTTTGCACCTTTTCAAGACTTGTTTATTTTTTAAAATATGTTTCACGAGTATTTTAATTATTACTTTTAATAAAATGTATTATTAAATCTTTATTAGTAGCGTTTAACAATGAGTTTATTTTAATACCATTTTTGTTAAGTACTTTTTCAACTAGTGTTATGTTTTTAATTTAAATATAAATTAGATATTTAATTCAAATAGCATAAAATTAAATAAAAATTGTCTCTTAAAACACAAGAAAATAACAAATAAATTATATCATAATAAAATCAGAACAAATTTCAATTATATTTTTCTTTTACTATAATTTCACATAAACCGACAATTTCACTTTGACAATTTCATATTAATCATAAATAACATATCCAAGAATTGTATCATCAAATATAACGTAACATGTTAATATATTATAATTAATTAATAATGTATATAAAGTTTACAATTAACATCAATATATTAATTAAATGTTAGTATAATGTTACAACCACCACATGTAAGGTAAGGTGGCTCTCTATCACTCTTAAACATTATTTCATCGTCTTGAAGTAAGTTATAACTTTAACAGTGGTGGATTTTTTACCAAACTCATATCAGATCAAATCAGATCCAAGTCTTCAATTTGCAAATTTGTTGCTCTTTTAATCTTTCTTTCAAACTTATAAAATTATCTAAGTTTCATTTCACTAAAATGGTGTCATTTATTGAGTAACATTGTGTGTTTGGTGTAATTATAATATTGTGTGTGTTTTTTTTTCTTTAAATCCTCTTACATTAATATAATGATTTTCCAATAGGAATTAAAAATTTTAGAACATATAACAATGAGATTATTATAGTGAAAAGGATTCTAGCTCACTTAATTCAACATAAAACATAGCTTTAAATGTGTGTATACAATTGTTTATTTGACTATAATGCATGCATCTATTCCCATGTTTCATTTTCAAGTCTCTCTTATTATTGTTGAATTGAATCTAAGATTCACTAAATTTAGATAAGTTGAAAAAATTACACAACACCTTCTGGCCTTATGTGTGTGGAAAGTATGTTTTGCAACTTTTGCATTGAAATAACACAGAAGCCGACCCTGATATCTCAGTAATTGATGGAGACAATGGACTAAATTGACCGTAGTGAAGCAACATATTAGGAGAGCTTTCACACATAACACATTACAAAATCAAAGAAAAAGCTTGTGGATTGAACTTCTGATGTCATGCTTGCATCTGTGTGAAAGAGTGAAAATGGAAGAAGGAATCTCATTTCTCTTGACAAAACACCTCACTTCAACAATTTCATCACTTTGTATTAAATTTTCACTTTGTCCTTTCATTGATACAATCCTTTCAGTAGATGTTTTAAAACATAATCTTCTTTCTTAGCCTAAGTTAATCACACAACAACTATATAATGTTATTTTAACAAAAAAATACACATAATAAAATATTTGTGATGGGATGGTACTATTTACTGTCAATAAACAAGATAATTTATATAAGATTAAATTTAATGAATTATCATCTCAAAAGTTTGTGTTCTTCAAGTCTATTAATAAAGATAGTTGAATTTGACATAAAAATATGTTATTGAAATTAATTTCAAAATTACAAAAATACAGTTTTATGAAAGTTTTGTCATTCGAATGTAATGTTATTTGTGAAACATATATAAAAAAAAATGAAGATATTGTGATTAGAGAACCACAACTTCAACTTGACTTGTTGGAGAATGTTTCTTAAATCATTTACTTTTGAATGTTTGACGAGATTTTAAAAGATTTATTAAAGAATTGATACTTCTTAATACAAAATTATAGATTTCTATACCTCTTTTTTTATAACAAACACTTGATTTTAATATATATATTAAAAATTTTGATAGAAGAAAAACACCTACAAGTATCCATAAATTTACTTAAATATAGAATAATATACAATTATTTTTTCAAGCACTTTTATTAGTGGAACATTTTTCTTTTACAAATATTAATTCATATTCAACCACATCCACCTTTGATTACAAGAACACTTTACTGATTATTTAACTTATTAAACTGTTGGAGAAAATATACGTGTATCTACATTTTATTTTATTATTTTTATGAATATTAATTAAAAAACAAAGCATATTCTATATTCTCTCTTTTCTTAGTAATAATAGTTCTTACTTCCTAAATCAAACCAAAATTAATGCAATAGAAAGGAAAATGGGTGTGAAGTTTGAAAAAAGTGACAACATTATTTAATGTTGTGATGGACACGCGTCGTTTTGATTGGGGTTGATAATATCGGCCACTGCATGAAGGCCCATCCCATGCCACTTCACCTCATTATGAGGCCATCATTTCTCCCAATGTGGACCCCACCTCTGCCACGTGGGACCATCTCACTGGCTGTTTCCGACAACGCCCACCGTCACCGACGACTACCACTCGTTCCCCGAAAGCAACTACACGCTCGCACACGTCGTCCCCACGTACGTGGCGGGCCCCGCCTCCAACGTGGCCACGTCGATCTCGTCTCACGTACACGTGTCTCCACGCGCTTTCCCTCCGCCACGTGTCTCCACATACTCCGTGGGACCCACTATCGAAAATTCCCTTTTTTTATTTAATTAAAAAAGGTTCGCGAACCAATGAACTCAAATCTTCGCTTTGCGTACTTTGCTCATGCGTTAATCATAAGAACCCACGCGCCGTCATGCGGGGTTTGAGTTGGGAAGTGGAGAGCACGCGCGGGGGCGAGAAGAGGGTTTTTTCCGGGGGCGTATTTTATTGGTGGTGTTTCCGAATTCAACACAACCGAACCGAGGTGGTTTTCTTGTAAAGCACGTTTGGTGAGAAGCGAAACGCTATAAATACCGCGTTTGTTAGTTGCCATTTTCTTTCTTCTTCTCTTCGCTGCTTTGTTCTCTCTACGCACCGTTTTGGTTTTGGGTTTTCGTTCGTCCGTTTTATTTATTATTATTTTCTCAGGTGAATATTATCGCGCTTTCTTCGTGTTTCTCTCCGAAAGTACAAATAACGCATTGCCTTCCCTATTGTCTCTTTGTCCCTGTTTGGCTGCCCATAATTTTACCCCATTTTGAGCTTCTGCCAAACAACAACTTGTGCGTTTTGTCTCCTTTCTGGGTTTTCTACCTTTTTCTCTTTATTTTTCTTTTTCTATAGAAAAATTATAGCCTATTTATTTGTTGGCCGCCAAACCAAAAATATCAGTGTGCGCGTGTCTTTTGATTTGCTTTTTTTCCCCTTCTGACTGGTCCTTCCTTTTCGCTTTTGAAGATTATTCGCGAGAAACTGCATTCTGAAGATTCATGACCAATCTAATTTCTTTCTTCCCGTGGTTGGAGCTCGTTTTTTAGGTAACATGTCTTCACAGTTCTTCTTTCCCCTTTTCCTTTGTTTCTTTTCTCTGCCTTCCAATTTGTTTTTTTTTTTTTTTTTTTCGGTTCCGCTTCGTTACAATTTTTTGCATTTTAACGTGGGGGGGGGGGGGTGTTACGTTTTTTTTTATTTTGTTTGTTTTTTATTTTTCTAGAGGGGGGGGGGGGGGGGTGCCGTTTTGACTTGTGAATGTTTCGTGTTTCTCTCTTGTAGTGATTATTATTATTATTATTAATATTATTATTATTTGATATCGTGCAAAGTTTTGGGAGCTGGTCAGAATCTAGTATTCAAAGCCACCTTTTGATTTTCTCTTTTCAACTCATTTTTTGATTGAAAAACTGTTTCTTTTTATTTTATTTTCTAGGTAATCATATTCTACTTTGACCGATCCTTGAGGGATTGGTTAATTCGGTTTTTTCAGTTTAGAGTTTTTCCCGACCGTGAGATGGGTGCTGTCGACTGTTGATTCTGATTTGTCTTCCCTGGAGTTGTTTTTGATTGTGCTGATGTGATGTTCTTTGTTTACACCCTTGATTTTTTTTAGTCTAATTGTTTATTGTCCTTATCGTGTAAACTAATGTGAACCACTTAAAAGAATGCAAAATATAAGGGAAAAGGTCAATTTCTCAAGTCTACATCACTCTGTGTTTGATTTCCCGGTCTTGGGTTGTCTTTCGAAGTATTTTTAAACTTAAACCGTCGAAATACTTGTAATTTACGTTTGGTTTTGAAGGAAATGTAACCTTGTAAAGTTTGGGAAAATTTTTATTCTTTGTCATTGTTTATTGATATTCTGTGTCAGTTTGTCTATTTCATCGCAGAATCTTTATGTGTTGGGTCCATTTGTATTATTGACTCCCACTCTTAGTAGGCCCAAGTTGTGTGGTTTCATATGGTATTGTTTTCTTCCGTGTCCACTGAGTGGGGCAGTAGAGCTTTACAATAAGCAGAAAATCAGTATTTTCTTAATTGTTTCATTAATCATTGACAGCTTAGCACACTCAAGCTGTTGAAATTTTTTATCTTCCTTTCTGTTGATAGCAGTGGTTGTTGGATTTTTTTTTTCATTCCCGATTTTTTTCAGAGTTTAGTTTGTTTTCATATTTATTCTGCGTCATGTTGTAGTCGTTATTAGTGATTTCTATCGTTTGTCATATTTATTTAGTTGTTACTCTGTAGTAGATACAAGTAGTTTGTCCATTCTTTGATAAATATCTACAGCATTCATCGTTGTCATCTTCAGTTCGCACTGATTGAAACCTTTCCAGGAGTGGAGTACCCTTTAGTAATCAAGCGTGGAACAATATTTTGGGTTTTGATTTTCTTAAAACGGGGTTCTTTTATTATCCGTGTAAAGTTTGGGAAATTGAGTTTATATGGAAAGATTCGAATCTGGAAGAGGACTTGACATTTGATCATATGAGTGTCTGTTTTTGTCAATATGGTGGAAAAAATATGCTATTTCTTCTGTTCATTAGCTGCTGTTATGTTACTGTACCATTTTATAAGCAACAATCGGGAATAAAGTCCAAGAATTGTTAATCTTTTCCTTTTCCCTTTGGCTAAATTATTTCCTTTTTTATATTCTAATTACAAAAGTAAGAAAGAGTGTAAGTGCATACAATTGCCATAGATGCCTTTACTCTTTCAACCTTTTCTTATACAAGTTACTTGAATGTACATGATCCTAACACCTAAGTATTACTCAACCATAGTTCAGGTAACCTCAATAATGTTTAGCTGTCAATTAAGGCCAACTTGTGCTTTGTGTATGTATGTAGCTCACTACAAGTAGGATGGACCCTTTAACGTCTTTATTTGGATTTTAGTGAATTGCATTTTTGGACCAATCATTGATAAGAAGAATCCTTCTGCTGAATAAATAAATGATGGGAATAATCAATAATACTTCCTTTATTTTTATTTTTTAAATGGTTATTAAATGTATTATATAATTAGGCTTTTGATAACATCGGTTCCTAAAGCTGTTTGCCTTCACTTTTCCGCTTCCTGCTCCCCATTCTTGCATTTGCTTGCTTCATGTGTTTCATAGTATAAGTTCTATAAATCTGAATCATCTTTGGTATTTATTGATTGAATATTGATCATAGCATTTTGCTGTGCCTTTTTTCTCTCACATCCATCAGACCTACAATTTTTCCCATTTTTATTGGATGCTGCTTATTATTCAGAACTTTTTTTTTTTTCATTTTTAAAAATCACGTTTTCCAATACATGCCTGCAACTCTTTTATTACTTTGCTAGTTGATTGGAAGATGAACAAGTGGACTAAAACTCAAGATTTCCATTTGTTTAAATTATTCTTGTCTCCTGATGTTCAAGTACTTCACAGTAAATCAATTATATGATCATTATTTTCAGGAGCTCAGCAGTTGATGGACTGTTACCCCAAGAGCAGTGACAAGAAAACATTAAAGAGGTGGTTTTTTATTGATAAAAGAGTTGGGTGAAGTGGACATCTGATAGAAATTAGTTTGATCAGTGTGCTCAATACTCCTTAAAGTTCTTACATTGTTACTGGACCGTGAAGTGGTCTGAAACCTGGATCCCATGGACTTGAAATCGAATCATACTCCTGTTCTCACTGATTCTGCACCCGTAACAAAGTCTAGGCTGTGTGTGCATTCCAGTTTGTTGCCTTACTCCCATTCCGGGGCAACCTTTACGCATGGAATGTTATTGACTATCCCGAGGAAGAAGACAGGAATTCTTGAAGATGTTCGTTCTAGTGGTTGGTTGGATGCCATGAAATCATCTTCGCCTCCAGCCAAGAAGATAACAAAGGATGTTAGCCATGCGTTTGCATCATCTGATTCTGATACTGCTGGTGCTTATTTTAGCTGGCTGGTATATATACATCCCCTGTTGTTTAGTTCCTGAATTTCACAGGTGTAAGGTGGTTATTTATTCTTTTTCTTTTTCAATGTGTTAATTTCACAGCTAAAATACCCATCTGCGCTTACATGTTTTGATCAAATCACAAACTATGCAAAAGGGAAAAGAATTGCGTTGTTTATGGATTATGATGGAACTCTTTCCCCGATTGTGGATAATCCTGACTGTGCGTTCATGTCGGACAATGTATGGCACTCTCCTTGGGATTACTATCCATAACATCATTTGGTTTTAATTATTTTTCATTCTTCTTTGGCTAATTATGATCCTGTAAACTCTGCAGATGCGTGCTGCTGTTAAAAAGGTGGCGGAATATTTTCCAACAGCAATAATTAGTGGAAGAAGTCGTGACAAGGTAGTTGAGCAGTTCTTACAAAATACAAACAATTTCCTATCTATTTTCAAATTCGCTTAGCTATCTGAACGCAACTGCTCCTGCATATACTCCTGCTCAATAACTTTAGTATTACCCCTGTTGGCTCAGGTATATCAATTCGTAGGACTAACCGAACTCTACTACGCTGGTAGTCACGGGATGGACATCATTGGCCCTGTTAGACAATCTGAATCTGATAATCACCCAAATTGCATTAGGTCTACAGACAAGCAGGTACTGGGTTCTGAAGTTTGTCACCTGTTTTATGAATCTCTCTCTCACTTTACAATCTCTTTCTTAAAGTTTTTCTTTTTAATCAAATAACATCTGTTATTTGTTTTAAAACTTACAGGGTAAGGAAGTAAATTTATTCCAACCTGCTGCTGAATTTCTGCCCATGATTAATGAGGCAAGCTTTTGATAATCTACCATGAATCATCATCTTTCAATATTTTTTTTCATTGAAACTTGATATCCTGATTAGCTCATGCTTGGGCAGGTCCTTAAGTCTCTTGAAGAGTGTACGAAAGACATTAAAGGTGCCAAAGTAGAGAACAATAAATTTTGCGTATCTGTGCACTACCGGAATGTTGATGAAAAGGTATAGGCTCCTGCTCTATGCTTAATAATTTTCTGCTAAGTTGATTTGCCTTTTTCCATACTTATTACCCGTTCTATGTGTTGATTATTTTTCTTTTCAATTTAATGATACAGTATTGGGATGTGGTGGGGCAACGTGTTCATGATGTTCTGAAGGGATATCCGCGTTTGCGGTTAACTCATGGGCGGAAGGTACTGTTTGTATGGCCAAAGCCAACCTTTTGACTAATTATTTTGGAGAATCTACTATTCAATGCTTTCAAAGGCATGTTTTCTCGTTTATAAATTAATTTCTTTCTACTATTTTCCAGGTTTTAGAGATCCGACCTGTGATTAACTGGGATAAGGGAAAAGCTGTGACGTTTTTACTTGAGTCACTTGGTGAGTTCATTTTCTGCTTTTATTGATATGGTTCTTTCCTTTAGTGATCTCAGTTCTTTGTGTTGCAGTAAGTGATATAGACATGTTGTTTTTCAGGGCTAAACAATTATGATGATGTGCTTCCTATATATATTGGAGATGATCGGACTGACGAAGATGCATTTAAGGTAGTATTTAGCTTTCAGTGATATGTGGGCTGCTCCTATTTCCTGTATTTTCGCTTTCTCTTTCCTTTTGTTCTGTTGATTACTTTAAATCTGATTCCAAACAATTTGTTACAGGTTTTGAGAGAGGGGAGTAAAGGTTATGGGATCTTGGTGTCTTCATCACCAAAAGAAAGTAACGCAGTTTACTCTCTTCGTGATCCATCAGAGGTAAATCTCACTTTTAACTGAGTTTACACATGCTGTTTGAAAAATTTCTTTTTGTTCTTTGATCAATTTCTCTGTACTAATTCGTTGTGCTTGCGCATGTTGGTGTCATTTGGTCCTGACTAAATTTACCTTATCAATGTATATACACAGGTCATGGAATTTCTCAAGTCACTTGTGTTATGGAAGTCAAGCTCCTTAAAAAGTCTTATATAGATTATAGAGGAGACTATACTCTGCTATACTATATAATATAGTACATCATAAAAAAAAACAGCTTTTTCGATTTTGATTTTCTCTGAAACATTGAAAGAGGTTTCCTGGAGCAGTTTTAGGCACAGAAGACCTCGTATGGTACCAACAGCGCTGTCTGTCGCTGCCCACTTGTTTTGCTCAAACCTTCTGTGCTAGCTGTAAATTCCTGCCTCGTAGTTATAAATATCTTCAAGAATTAAAAAAATGTGCTGAGCTTTTTTTCCTTTTCTCCTCTCATTACAATGTACTGGTATTTAATATTGCTTCTTCAGTTTTGATCACTATATTTAACCACTAAAATGGGGGTTACATATGCGATATCATTCATTTGTTAATTCTTTTTGCATGTATTGTGACTGTTTGAATGATATAATATAGCTGTTGTAGCTTTTAATTCGATATCTTTGCCCATTGAAAAGAAAAAAGAAAAAGGGTAATAGCTTTTATTTCAGTCCCATAATTTTAATTATTATAAAAGAAAAGGCTTGGGATCTGGATTCTTGTCTGTATCCAAATCCGAATGAGTCATAATTGTGTGCTAGAAAAGCCGAAAACTGAATGAGCAATTACAGCTGTAAACTCTAGAAAAGGCATGGCTCAATAAACATTACGGCTTTAGATCTGAGGAATAAGAACTGTTGCATTTTGAACTAAATCGGTTTTAAAGATCAGATTCATTCAGAGCTTTCAACCACTAAGTCGTATATTTCTTGAAGTAGAGGCCAAAAATCATAATTCATTTCTTAAGAAAAGTGGCAATAAGTCCAAACATTAGCGGATTTTATGATAAACAACAACTAATTAACCCAATCTATTTTACATAATTAGTATACCCTTTATATTGTTTATTTTTATCTTTATTTTCAACCTGGCACTTTCTATTCCCATTATCTTTCCACCTTTTCTAATCAAATCACATTCATTTTCGTTCTTTTTTTTTTCTCTTCCAACTGCTGTATGTCCATAAAAGAAAGAACTAGAACTGGGAATGCAAATGGGCTTGCATCTAAAGATAATATCTGTACCTCAAACAATTCAAATTTTAAAAAATAAAACAAAAGACGTTAAAGAAGGATGGACTCATCGTTTTATGCTCCACAATAAAACAATAAACAATATCCTTTTTAAATATTATTTTTTTAGAATAAGGCAAACATGCAATTTAATTTTATTCATAAAAAATTAATAAATTAGTATAGCTATACACAATATTTTTAATGTAGCTTTTCAGTGCATCTCTATAATAGTTATAATAGTTAGATTTGACTCATTGTAAACGAGTTAAAACGGTTTAATATGTTCAGTATCTAATCTAAAAAAGTATTGGTATAACTCGATTTACTAGGGATTGGTAAATTAAATTAATAGGTATACTAAATTTATAATAATTATTTAAAATAATAAATATACTTTTTCTTTATTTAAGAAAATATATACATAAAAATTAAAGCTTTATAATTAAGAATTTAAAATTTCATATAGTGCATACAATTAAAAATGTCATAATATATGACTTTTCAATTGTAAACAACTCCCAGTTTTCATATATAATGAATTAAAGTTTTAATTTTATCTTATCTTAGCAATTATGTGTTTTTTTTTTTTTTTTGTTTTTTTGAGTGTTGGTTGGTTATTTTGATTTTTTTTTTAATTTTTTTTTTTTTTTCTACTAAATTTATAATAATTATTTAAAATAATAAATATACTTTTTCTTTATTTAAGAAAATATA
>Ga0099824_1010594_pt1 | contig 10786 bp, 8 predicted proteins | sample SiratrowhiteBW_FD_76837 | JGI IMG/M metagenome (GOLD analysis project Ga0099824, IMG submission 76837) | Root nodule microbial communities of legume samples collected from California, USA - Siratro white BW | ecosystem: Host-associated > Plants > Roots > Nodule | place: USA: California... | reverse complement strand
ATATATATATATATATATATATATATATATATATATATATATATATATATATATATATATATATATATAAATATTTAAACTAATAAGATCATTTTAAATATTGTATAATTATATAAAATTTTAGTGATGAAAATATTATCACTCTTTTCTTTAATTGTTAATAAAGGTTGTTAACGAGTGGCAGCTGAAAACATATGTTGTTGTAAACCAAACTCTGTAAAAACAGGTGCTATGATCCTTAGAAGATCAATGTGTTCCATGTTTTCGTCCACGCGGTTTTGGTTCAAGCCACATTTCATTACCTTCATTCAATGAATGTACCAACCAACCTCCATTTGTGTAGCAGAAAAGCATGACCAAAACTACTGTTTTCTCTTTCCACTTTTGGGAATCAACAACACAAACCATAACAATGGCCGTGGAATTCCAATTAGAATTGCACCCTGCACCACCACATTATTTACACTGTTACCCATTCGGATCCTCTAGTCCGTCACCCGAACCTGATTTGCTGATCCATGAACCCGAATCCAAACGATTCGTTGGAGCCGGACGAATTTCGGGCATTCGGGTTCTGCTCAAAATATCCCGCTCCGTCGGCCCGTTGGGTTCTCACACTGCTTTGAACTTCCTCCTCCGTAGGTGCCTCTGCCATGAACTCCATGTGGCCGAACGGCACGGAAGGGACAAATAAGTCATTAAACTCATAATTCACCATCCCTTGGGTTTGGCAACCTGACCCGAATTCGGAAATCGAATCAAGATCCGGCGGGGTAACCCAATCAGAAAAAAATCCGGATCCCATGTTTTGAAACCCGTATTTCTCGTCCTGCTGTTGCATTGTTTTGAGCGAGTTCACATGCGGAAAAGTGAAGCACTGGTCATCGATCTCCGGAAACGATTCCAGCATTTCTTCCACGTGGGAAGATGAAGAAGGTGATGACCCATTGCTGCATTCCTTGGCCCAAAAGTTTGCCTCAACCTTTTGCAAATTCGAGTTCTTCTTGTATATACGACACAAAACCCAATCATCAAGCTGCACCACATTAGCAACCAACAAATTGAATTACTCATGAAACAAACCATAACATAACTGACAACATTTCCTGATTACTAAATGTTATTGACTTTTCTTAATATCTATATGATACCAAAAGAATTTATCTATGTGTATTTTGGGAAAAAAATTATACTTCTTGTTAGGAATCTTCAATACAAGTTTCGAACCACCCAAAAACTTTTAATATAAAATAATGATCAAAATTTATGATTGGTGTGTGGCTGAAAAACAGGGGAAAAAAAGGAATGTGATTGTGTTAGTACCTTGGTGGTTCCGAGGTTGTGTTTGCGAGAAGAGTCAAGAACACGATACTCGTGCATGATCCAATTGGTTTTGGAGCCTTTGGGAGCTTTTCCAACGTAGAAAACAAGTGCCTTTTTTATGCCAACTTTTCTCCCTTCGGTGGTGATAACCTTGTCAGTTCCCGTGGCTTTCCAATACCCAGAACCCGCAACTCTGTTTGGTCGTGAACCATTCGGGTACTTCCTATCCCTCGGGCTGAAAAAATACCATTCTTTCTCTCCAAACACAGCCTTAGCTACACCCCGGAAACCGCATTCAATTAGAATAAATTAACAAACCTCGTTTTTATGCAAATAGATAGTTATTAACCGTACATGTATGATTTCATATTAAGTCAATTGCGAATTTATCATACATATCCAAATTGAAACTAGTTTTATTAGCTTTCAATTTTACATCCAAAACGTCACCAGAGACTTCAAATTCAAACTTAAAATTTTAGAATTATTCAGTTTTACATCCAAATGAATTCAAACCCCAACACTAATACGCATTAAATTGTAGAAAACTTCATTACCTGGAAGAACCCATGGATCAAACTTGTACAAATCAACTTCAGCAATGATTGGAAGAGAAAAATGGTGCCCAGCAACCTTACGACAAAGGTATTGAACCAGAAGCTCTTCATCAGTGGGGTAAAACCTAAACCCTGGAGGCAAACTCAATTGTGCAAGAGGGTCTCTCTCTGGAACTCCCATTTTGCTCGATTTCAAGATCCAACAGTGAATTACAAAACAAGATAAAACAAAGTTCTTATTTTTTTTCTCTAGCTTTTGTGTTTTCTTTTCTCTTTTTTCAAGGAATAGGTGGCAGTTATTTATACAGGGACACCAAGGTCGAGACACATGCACGGAATCTTTGTCGAGTTCAGTTTGGGCCTCTGGGATTATGCCACGTTGCCGTCTCTTATTACGCCACGTAGCACTTTTGAAAAGATCATTATGCGGACGACCTTATCTACTTCTTGTACGGTCGCGGCTATGTAGCTGATCCGGTTCAGTGTATACTACTGTTCACAAAAGAAACCTTGGAATATTCTTTCCATGATGATAACTCAAAATAATCACTACATCAATAAACTTTGTGAGAATTTAATTACGAGTAATGGTTTTGACAAATTATAATTCAACGCGCGTAAACACTGATATAGTCAGTATTTATTATTCTTTGAAAAATAAGGTTAAAATTTGTGCTTTTAATTTCAGATTTATATTTTATGGATTTTTATTTTTGAACTTAATCGAAGTCTTCTAACAGTAAATTATTTTTTAAAGATATTTTTTGTATGGGTTTTTCGTTGGTTTTGAAATTTATTTTTTGCCTAATCATGTTAAATGTGCAAAACGATATGGAGATAAGGTGAACACGCGTCAGTTATTGTGAAAGTGGAAAGAACAGCCTGTCTTTTTCTTTCTTCATACACAGAGTGAGTGCGTTTTCTAAATTTATAGTCGTTATCATTTTTCACGTGAGGTTTTTCAAGGGGCGGTGGCCACGTGGCCAAGTAGAAACATGAGAGTAAAGAAAATAGATTTAGTCCGGTAGAAAAATTGGTTCTAAATAGTTAAAGTTGACCAATAAAAATCTTTTTTAATTTAAAATAAAAATCCATTGATATTTAGTCAGTTACATTTCAAATGTAACAATATTTATTGTTCTAGTTCATAGCTAATGTTCGTTAAAAAATTGACAAATAATTAAAAGAAGTATTTTAAATTAAGTAGTTTTATTCATATGAAATTTCTAAAATAAAAGAGAAGAGAACAAATTCAGTACCGTCCTACTTATTTATTTAATAATTTTGCAATCATATTATTGATTTTTATTAATAAATTTTTCTCTTCATTTAGATCTTGGATTCTTGGTGTTAGTAATCATATTTGTTCATCCTTAACTCATTTCACTTCATATCATCAAATTAATGTTATCTCTATCAAATTACCAAATGAAAATCAAGTTATTGCAAATTATTCTGTAAATGTTTTCATCAATCAAGATCATGTCCTAGATAATGTTTTGTATATTCCTAACTTCACTTTTAATCTTCTTTCAGTAGTAAAGTTAATTGATAATTTATCTTCTGTGATTACTTTTTATTCTAATGGTTGTCACCTTAAGGAAAAAAACTCCTTGAAAGTTATTAGATTAGCTGAGATATAAGATAGACTTTATATACTCAGGGTTCCTTCTTATCAAAACCTTCAAATCAAACCTGTCAAATCTCCACATATCACCAATCCTGTCAATTTTACTACTAGTGATCTTGAAACCCTTTGACATTTTCAATTAGAGCATGTTTCAAACAAATTTATTGATGTTATCAAAAATAAATTTCCTTTTATTAAATATAACAAATTTTTTATTTGTGATATTTATCATCTTGCAAAGCGAAAGGACTTTCCTTTCCTCTTAGTGCATCTAAATCTAAAAACTATTTTGATTTGATTCATGTTGATGTGTAGGGACCATACTCATTATCATCAATTCATGGTCATAAATATTTCTTAAACATAGTTGAAGATTATTCAAGGTACACATGAGTTTTTCCTTTAAAACAAAAATATGAAGTTGTTAAGATTTTGGAAAATTTTGTTGTTTTTATTCAGACACAATTTGAGACAGCAATTAAAGTAAGAAGAAGTGATAATGAGACTGAATTTTTCATGACTAACTTTTTTATCAACAAAGGAATAATACATCAAACTTCATGTGTCAATACTCCACAACAAAATAGTGTAGTTGAAAGGAAACATGGTCATTTATTAAATGTAGCAAGAGCTCTCATAATACAATCTCATTTACCCAAAATTTATTGGTCATATTCTATGACACATGTTGCGCATATTATAAACATGCTTCCCACACCTATTTTAAATGATTTTTCTCCTCATGAAATGTTTTATAAAACTTCACCAGATTTTAATAAATTAAAGGTGTTTGGATCTTTATGCTATGCTAGCACTTTGTCAACAAATAGAAGTAAATTTGATCCAAGGGCATCAAAATGTATTTTTATTATTTTTAAAAAGGTGACAAAAGGATATATTTTGTTGAATATTCAATCAAGAAAATTTTTTGTGTCTAGGGATGTTATCTTCTATGAACATGTTTTTCCATATCAAAGGGTTGAAGATATTAGCAATGAAACTGACAGTCCAGACATTCATGATCAAAATCAAAATTTGTTTACAGAAGATCAACCTATTTTGAATAAGCCATAACAAGTCATTTTTACACCTTGTGATAATATTGGAAATAATGTTTATAATGACCATGAATCAAACGTTCAGATCCCTGAAGAAGTTTGTTCTCATAGAGACCAAAACCTTGATGAGAATCATGAAACAACACAGTCCATTCGAATGAGTACCAGACCAAAAAGACCACCTGAGTACCTAAAGAATTATCATTGTAATCTCAATGTTTCCAATACATCTTCTAGAGTTAAATATCCTTTGAATTCTGTTTTGTCTTATGATAAATTATCACCATCTTATAAACTTTTTGTTATGTTTATTTCTTCACATGTTGAGCCGAATACTTATTCTAAAGCTGTGAAATATGACTGTTGGAGGAAGGTTATACAGTGTGAGATATCTGCTTTGGAGTCAAATCAAACATGGGAGACTATTCTTCCCAAGAACAAAACTGCTGTAGGTTGCAAATGGGTATTCAAAATAAAGTATAATGTTGATGGGACTGTTGAAAGGTATAAAGCAAGATTAGTGATGAAGGGATACATACAAACAGAGGACATTGACTACCTTGAAACTTTTTCTCCAGTAGCAAAGATGACTACTATAAGGTTGCTTCTTTCTTTAGCCTCTATATATAATTGGGAGTTAAAATAGTTAGACATAAATAATGCCTTCTTACATGGAGAGTTGAAAGAAGATGTATACATGGTTGCTCCTCCTGGATTGACTTATATTCAACCAGGACAAGTTTGTAAATTAAAAAAGGTTTATATGACCTTAAGCAAGCTAGCAGGGAGTGGTTTGCTAAATTGTCATCATGTTTTATTTCTGTGGGTTATACTCAATCTATGAATGATTATTCCTTATTTATTAATTCTTCTGAAGGATCTTTTACAACATTATTGGTGTATGTGGATGATATAATTTTGGCAGGAAATGATAAAGAAGAAATTGACTGAGTCAAAGAAGCTTTGAATAAGACATTCAAGATCAAGGATCTTGGTTATTTAAGATATTTTCTTGGTTTTGAAGTAGCAAGAAGTAAGAAAGGGATAATGATGAATCAAAGGAAATATGCATTGGAATTGTTAACAGATGCAAGTCTTTTAGCCTGCAAACCTGCAGTCACTCCTATGGATAATCTTGTTAAATTGTCTTTTACTAGAAGTGTGCCTTTTACTGATGTTCATATCTATAGAAGGTTGATTGGAAGGCTTATGTATCTCACTAATACCTGACCTGACATCACATTTTATGTTCAACAACTTTCTCAATTTCTTGATAAGCCTGCAATTGCTCACTATAATGCAACAATTAAAATTCTCAAATATATTAAAGGAGCTCCAAATCTTGGTTTATTTTTCTCTTCCAACAATTCTGCCCATCTCAAAGCCTTTTATGATAGTGATTGGGGTACCTGTAGTGATTCAAGACAATCAGTGACTGATTTTAGTGTATATTTTGGAAATTCCCTTATATCCTGGAAATCAAATAAGCAAGGAACAATATCAAAGAGTTCCTATAAAGCTGAATACAGGGTAATGACCACTATTACGTGTCAAATTCAACGGCTAGTCTATCTTCTTCAAGATTTGAAAGTTCCTTTTGAGCAACCATCTCTTTTATATTGTGACAATGATTTAACAAGATATATTGCAACAAATCCAATATTTGATGAGCGCACCAAACATATAGAAATAGATTGTCACATTGTTAGAGAAAAATTGAAAAATTGTCTCATCCATTTGCTTCCCATTTCCACTACAGAGCAACTAGTAGACATTTATACCAAAGTCTTAGGTCCTCAGTCTTTCAAGAATATTTGTTATAAGCTGGATTTCATCAATATTTACTTTCCAGCTTGCGGGGGTTCAGAGAATATGGATACAAGGCTTCTAGAAGGAAACTAATATTAATTATGTAATTTTGTCTTTATGATAGAATCAAATTACCATCAATTCTGTTTATTTATTTTTATGACATTGTCAGATTATAATAATTTTATTTTGTTTTGTTTATTTAACTATACTTATAATGGGTACAATATTCACTACAAAAAATCATGTATATGGTGGCAGTTTTAATATGGCATTTCAAAATAAATGTCGTATTATATGGTATAAAACAACATTTTAAGAAATGCCACATTTTAAGTTTAAAAAACAATATTTTACAAATGTCGCTTTATACATAATATTATTTTTTACCGCGCACAGTTTTCGTTACCTCATAATGGAAACACAAAGTTTCCCTAAGACTTTCCCCCGAACTTTTGTTCCCCCCAAAATGAAACTTTGTTCCCTCTAAAGTTTCGTTCCCCCAAAACCTAAAATTTTTCCAATGAAACTTTTAATTCCTCCAAAGTAAATTTCTTCAAAATCTTCCCTTCCCCCAATTTCACTTCCCTTCACATTAAATCAAAATGCTAATTTCCCCTAATTTCACTTTTCAACATTGAAGAAGCTATCTCTCGTTTCGGCTCTCAGGTGCGTTCTTCCCATCGGTTCTTCTCAGTTGTGTGCCGGCTCTCGATCCTCAGGTGCGTTCTTCTTCTCCTTCTTATCATCTGTTTAAGAATCTCAAGATCTGCATTTTGTTTTTGCAATTATTGGAATTTCAAGATTTGCATTTCGCATTCGGTAATTAGCCCGGTTTTGTGGAATCGGAATTGAAATCGGATTCGGTAGTTATTGATTGAATCAGAATGGAATCGCATTTCGCATTTCGCATTTATCTACAAATTACTATGTTTTCTTCCTAAATTATTCCAATATCAAGAAAAAGAAAAAATTATTTGCTATTTTTTTAATATTGCTATGTCTCTCTTTGAGCAGAAAACCAAACCAAAATAGAGTCCTTGCTTGAACATTTGAAAGAGTCATTTTTGGAATTATGTTTTAAGCTTTTATGTTCTTGTTATTGTTTAGGTTTGGGTTCTCAAACGATATACCAACATCTTTTGTTTTTGGGGATTCGTTGCTTGATGTGGGGAACAACAACTATATTGTTTCACTGACTAAAGCAAACCATGACCCCTTTGGAATTGATTTTGGAAAGCCCACAGGTAGTTTCAGCAATGGAAGAATAGTTGTTGATGTTATAAATGAGAGATTCTGATTTTCATTACGCTATATATTTCTTTATTTTTAAATACTTGTATAAGTTACTGTTTATTTCTCACTGAGCAACATGTGATGTATGCTACCAGATCAGAAACTGGGTCTTGGCTTTTCTCCTCCTTACTTGGCTCCCACTACCATTGGATCAACAGTGCTAAAGGGTGTCAATTATGCTTCTGGTGCAGGTGGAATTCTTAATAACTCCGGCAAAATTTTTGTAAGTTTTTGCTTCAACTGGTTAGGTTTTATGCACAATTATTGTGAGTATTAAACTTCAAATTTCAATTGTGAACTGTACTAAATAGCCTCATCCTTACTCCAACATGTCCTACTCCTTAATTAGAATGAATCTCTAATTATAGAATTTCCAAGTTTATTAGAATACACTTTTATTATAATGTCATTCAAATTAAACTCAATTTGTGTGCCATTTATATGTTAAATAACAGGGTGGTCGAATCAACTTTGATGCATAGATTGACATCTTTGCAAACGCCAGGCTCAAATGATTTCTTTACAATGGCACTAGGCTCAAATGATTTCTTGGATAACTATTTGACACCCTTATTCTCAATTCCAAAGAGGGTGTTGGTATCGCCACAATTATTTGTGGCCACATTGGTATATTTCTCCATTCAATTTTGAAATTTGAATTTCATTAATTTTTGAATTTTCTTATGTAATTTTTGTTGGAACATATAGAAAATTGAGACTGGTAGGAATATTGGGAGAGCTGAAATATGGAAGATCACACATAAGAGAAAAAATGGCACCTATGTCAATGATGAAGCCTCAGACATTGAGGTAAAATATGTTCTTTAGCCTAATTACTATTGTTTAGTTGTTGTTTAAGTTCTTAAGGATCACATCTGTTACATATGTTGTTTTGTAGGAAAAAATTGATGATTTAATATAAAAAAAATCCAGAAACTGCATCAGATATATCTCTAAATGATCCAGTTAGTGTCATATTTGGTAAAGAACATCCAGGTCGAGTTAGAGGAATGTCATTTGGAGCTTGTTCTTCTCTTTTTCTTAAGAAGTCTAGAACAAGATTAATCGGTATGCATCATGCTTCGTCAAGTGCACCTTCACCACAAGTTGAGGATAAGGTAATGAAGATGGTAAGTGAACTTGCAGTTCTGAAAGAGCAGATGAATTCCTTGCTTGCCTACATTGCTACAAGATCGGATGTACCTGAACATGTTGTTGCAATGGCACTTGGTTTAGTAAGTGCCTTAAATAATTCTGCTATAGTATTAACATGTACATCATGCTTCAGTATTTAATTTTCTTTGCTACTAATATTTCAGGCATCAGATGTTGCAAGTGGTGCTCCATCCCCAAATCACATTGTAGGATCAAGTGGAGGCAGCAAGACAGATTAAATATATATGTTGTTTTCTTTTTTGTATTTCGTAAGGGAAGTGAGTTTGAACAATTTAGTAAGTTGTAATAGTGTCTTGGAACCTAATATTTTTGTGAACTCTGTTAGAACATATGCTATGTTATGTTGCACTATGAAATATTTTAGTGTGATCTTTTGTTATTACAAAAGTATTGTTATTTTATTTTTTTTCTATTGGATATGTATGTAACATATATGATTATGAAATCTGATTTTTTATAAATTATTAAATACTACTGGATATATAATTATAAAATACTGTATATTTTTTTATTTAATATTAAAATTACGACATTTAAAACTAACGTATTATCATTCACCATTAATTATAATATGGTCATAATAAGCATTGTATTAAAATGTTTATAATGGCGTTTAAAGGTATCATTTGTTGTTGTTGGCAATAAAAATAATTACGACATTTCAATTGACATTAATTACATCGAAAAAAATACCGCTTTATACAAGACATAATATAGCGCATGCTGCGATGTTTCAGACAAATATGTCATTTTATATTTTGTGGCGGCCAGATCTATGACATTTCTCAGAAATGCCGCACATGTATAAAGCGGCGTTTATAATTGATGCTTTATAAAAAAAAATGTCACTATATACACAATTTTTTGTAATGATTTGTATATATTTAGTTTTCTATTTTTGATCAAAAGTAGAAAAAAAGAGAATATTTTTATTCTCATATTCTTTGTTATTTTTGTTTATTTTTATTGGTCTCTTTATTTTTCATAATAGATAGGAAATTTTAAAATATAATTAAGCCCATAAATAAATATCACACCCAAATATCGATTTTTTTTTATAATTAAAGAATCCATAACATGTACGTGGAATACAAAATATTTCCATCCGTAAAAAAATGTGTGCGCTTTTATGTAACAAACAACAATTTATTTGGAACCTGATACAAAGGATAAAAAGTAATCTAATTTAACATTAAAATTCTATCACATCATGAATGACGAAATGTAAAAGCAAAACAACAAATGTGGTTGCATTGCATTCCACTGTGACGCGTGGCGCATGAAACGCAGTTCTTATCTACTTATTTTTTTTTTTTTCCTTTCGCAATAATGTGTTTCTTTCACTCATCAACCTCTAAGGGCAAGCTTACAGGTATTAATTATGGTGGGGCTTTGTGCTTTTCAGTGGTGTTCATAGAAAGGAGAGCTATATTATGTGGTGACGTGGCTGGTCATGGTCAACGTTGTGGAGTGGTCCGATTCACTGTACTGTTTTCTCTTGATAGGAGTGTTTCAGAGTGTAGTGAACGTGGACACCTTCAGGGTTTTAGATAGGAAAGAAAGAAGGACATACGAATGATGAGATGCATGTCTACGTTGTGGTCAAAATATAAATGTGAAAGAAACGATAACCCAACAACAAAACAAATAGAGCTCCCGGGGATTGGGAACTTGGGATGAGGATGGATTTGGAATTAGGTATAATAAGATCAAGATTATTAGCTTTAAATTGGATAACGGTTTGGTACTTCTTTTATTTTAAATAACTTTTATTAAGATACACGGGGATACAGTATCACTTTTACGTTGAATAATATAATTTATTCTATTGAACTTAACACAAACAACACTTTATATATATATATATATATATATATATATATATATATATATATATATATATATATATATATATATATATATTTTATTTTTTTTTT
>Ga0099824_1010592_pt1 | contig 10791 bp, 5 predicted proteins | sample SiratrowhiteBW_FD_76837 | JGI IMG/M metagenome (GOLD analysis project Ga0099824, IMG submission 76837) | Root nodule microbial communities of legume samples collected from California, USA - Siratro white BW | ecosystem: Host-associated > Plants > Roots > Nodule | place: USA: California... | reverse complement strand
TTTTAATTAAGAAAAAAAAACAAAAAAAATCTTTTTTATTAAAAAATAACCAAAAAAAAAAAAAAAAAAAAAAAAAAAAAAAAAAAAAAAAAACGATATTAGCATTGAAATCTTCTTAAATTAATTGAATTGTCGAACAAGGGACGAAAGTAGTTAAATGGTGGGAACTTTTTCTGTTGACTCCATTTAACTTATAGAAGTTAGCTATTTCACTAACACCAATATTTGCTTAAGCAAGCGTGACAGTTTGGGTTAGGAATTAATACGAAATTTTACCAAATGTTTGGGAAGTTTAAGGAATTTTTGGCCACTTTGCTAAAAGTCGAACGTAAACGAGTTTGATATAATAATATGAAGATGATCTGTTTAGCAGGATAATCTTGCCGTCAATTTTTACTGTCCATGAAATTATCAACAATTATAATGTCGAAATATCTGACCTAACGAATTAGATAATATCCGTGAAAAAAAAAAAGAAGGTCAAATACAAATGCAAATTATTTATTATAAAAAATTTAGTTGATTTACGTGTATTTCAAAATTAAGACCAGCCAATGATTGTGTTAATTTTCATGTATTCTTAAAAATGAATATTTGATATTCCTCTATACCTTTTAAAATGTAGGATTTCGAAAGATTTTTATTTTAATTTAATCAATATTTTCATATATGGAGGGATGTGTAAAATTGCTTTAAAAATATGTCAATCTTTTCAGTACCATTTCATACTTATAAGCTATTATTAACTTTGTCGACAACTAATTTATATGGATGTTGTTTTAATCAATCATATTCCAAATTTTTTTAACTTTAAATTAAATTTCATTCAAACTAATAACATAAAAAAAACATATTCCAATTGTCCAACTAGAATATTAGAACTAACTGTAACGAAGTTCTATATAAACGAAATGATGAAAAAGAATTTATAAGATAATGAGACAATGTCATTACACTTTTCATATTAGTATGTCCATATGGAGTATTTCAAAAAAATTCAACACAGCCTGTGCTTCCTCCCTCATCTTGCTTTACTATGTACTCGTACATGTTTAAGGGGAAAATATATTTTGAGACTCTTCTATATAATAATACTAAAATTAAAATTTTTTATGTTTAGTTATGTTGGTGTTATTATTATTAATAAATGGAATTATTAAGTGTTGTTATTTAAAAAATAAATAAAAGTATTCATGTTTTAAAGACGAGGAGGATGATGTTGTTTAAAGAGGATTGATATTTCCAGTAAAGAAGATTGATATTTTAGGGAAAAAATTTCACAAACACTTTGCGAAGTTTATTGAGTTCAAAATAAAAAATAAAATTATGGGAGTTCAAAATATATAAAGTTGGAGAATGAACTAGAATCCAATCAAGAATGGAAACTTAATTTTAATTCTTCCAGATATAAAAACGAAAGTTTGCAAAAAAATATGTAAGAGAATCATAATGGATAACGAAGAAACTTCTCAAAAGTTGGATTTGATAGGTTGCGATATAGTGATATGCATAATATATACACCCGCGGTTAAAAGTTTTTGGAGGCTTAAAATAATTTAAAAATAATATATTTTCCAAATTAATAAATTTATTTTTTATTTTTTATTTTTTAATATTAAATTATCATAATTAATTTTATTTATCATATTTTTTTAACAAATAATAAAATTATTCTGTTTAATTTTTTTTAAAATATTTTTATTTTTTAAATAAAATTTTGTTAATTTAAGTTCTAAAATTATTTTCAGCTAAACTAATTTATATTGGAACTGTTGATATTATTTTATATATTAAATACATGTATTTAGAAAAAAGAATATTTTTTATATAATTAAAAATTTTAATTGTCTTATCATATTTTAATTTTATAATTTTTTAAATATTTAATTTTGAAAATAAATTTAAGTTATCAAAATTCAATAAATTATTATATTTTAAAAGATTTAGACATTTTTTCTCACAAATATAATTTAATAAATTTATTTTTTTAACACTAAATAAAAAAATCAGAAATATATATTTTAAATTATTTAAATACTTTGTAATGTGATAATTGTATTATCTACTATATAAAAAACATAATCAATCATGAACGACTTTTGAGATGAATTTGTAATTTTATTCTTAATATTTTCATAAATTATACTTTTTTTATGATTAATTCGTTCTTCATGAAATTTAGTCTTTACATCAATGTTTCAAAAGTAATTTTTTTTTTGGCAGAAATCAATATACTTTCAAATATATTTTCTCTATAGGTTTTAATAAATGATTAATAATAAATTTTTACTAAACTAGTTAAATGTAATGTCATATCAAATAGTTATCTTTAACAAGAATTTAAAATTTTCAAGTTCATCAGCTTAATTTTTATTTAAGATCATCATTAGTTTTAGATAATTTAAATAAAATATTTTATAACTTTGTGAAATTTGAAATCTTATACCTTTCACACTTTCAATATGACTTTTCCAATGTATTCATGACAATGAAATAATAATTTACGAGTTAAGTTATATATATAATAAGTAAGTAAGAAAAGTATCTTATCCATAGAAACAAAATTTGATTATAAATTGAATCAAGATTAATTTGATTATAAATTGAATCAAGATTAATTGTATTATGAACGAGCAAACAAGGAATAATGATTGAATGAATTAATAAACGTAATAACAAAGCAATTAATAGTAAACGTGTGAATTCAATAATAATAAAGGCCTTGGGATTGAATAGTAATACTCTCTTCGTGTACACTCTTAACCTAATTCAATATCATCTTTTCCAATTACTTAAAAGCCTTTTCAACCTGATTCCTCTAGCATTGAAATTCATAAATTAAATTAACCAACTTTAAATTACCCAACTTTTATCCCTAGTCGCTGGAATAAACTGATCAGCATTAAGATCAGTTGCTATAAGCAGCCATTACACTATAATCCATCCTGAACTTACCCATGTAATGTGTTTACGTTTGTTTTGAATCCAAAAAGTGTTTTCCAGTCACAATAAGAATTCTAAAATAAATCAGGATATAATGAAACGTAAAACAAAGGTAATTGAATTTAATGATATCAAACCAGCGTTAAGAGTGCATTTGAAGTTGAGAAATTACATCCAATCCCAAGAAGAAAATAATTAGCTACGCATGGTAGCCATGAAAACACAAATGAAAAGAAAAAGAATGAATCTTGATTACAACGACTGCCTCCCAAGTCTCCAGAGAGTGTTAGATGATGGATGATGATCACGTTGACCTAGCTCTCCTTTTATAACTTTTGCTTATTGCATTAGGTCAAATTGGGCCGTTATCTCGTGATTCACGCTCCAACAAATTTGACACGTCCAATTAGGGCTTCTTTTTAATAAAATCACTAAGTGTCGTTTAACCCAAGTTGTGTCACTTATGCCCCTTTCCTTAACTTCAGCGTTTTCGTCTTCTCTCTTCATATTTTACCTAATTCTCAACAAAATGTGCTCTTTACAAAATAAAACGCATTAAATACGAAATAAATTATAAATAGAAACAAAATCTCTAATTAAAACGTAATTAAGTAATGAAATCATACCAAATCTTCATGAAATCAAACTAATACGAAATAAAATCAAGACTTAACTGAAGTAATAACAGAGTCAACTAAATTAATAACAAAATCAACTAAATTAATAATAAAATCAACACCAAATATTACCTAAAATCACTAATTATTAACGATTATCATATGTCCAAGATAATGATTATGAATTCATCATTTTTAATTTGATGAATATGTTCTTGTATAATTTAATCAAATTTTACAATAATTTCTATCAAACTTAAAAAGTTTTCGTTACATTTTCAATAAATCTTTTCATTTTTTTTCCACGAAAGGCTAAGTTACTTTTACCAACACTAAAAAAACTATGATTATCGATCTGTCGATAACACCTAAAATATGTCGGTAGATGCGAATTACTGACATATTAGCGACGATAAAAAATATTATTATATTATGCAGATGTTGGTAAATGCAAATTGTCTGTCAGTAAATATTATAGTTTCGTCAGTAAATTAACAAATATTATTCTTATTATAAAAAATATTACTATATTATTATTATTATTATCATTTATAGTTTTATTATTTTTATAACCCATTATTAATGATTTTGTTAGAGTTAGAGACAAAGTTTGACAAAGTGCACCAGGGTAAACTTAAATCCAAGACCTCTCAGTAGCTCAAGAGAACCCATAACCATCACACCAGAATAATTTTTCTATCATGTCACTACTATTATTATACTTATTATTACAAATACAAATATTATTAATATTAATATTATTATTATCATCGGTAAATTGATCGCAAAATTTTTTGTCACTAAAATATGTCAATAATGATATTTTATCGACAAATAAAATTTCATTAGTATTTTAAGTTTTTCTTGTAGTGCAAATATTTTAATAACAATAATTTTTAACAACACCTTTCTCCAATATTGTCTATCTTTATTTATTTATTCTTTAACATGTTTATTTATTATTTTATTTTTTGATAATCTCATTTCCAAATCAAACCATGGCTTTATGTCGTAATATGCTCATTAGTTATTTTATGAATCTTTAACTTAACACTAATATTTCTCCAATCTCTAATACTTTTGTCAGCTCATTTACTTATACAACAAATAACATTATATAATCTATAACAAAAACAAAAGACTCAGTCCCTCAGTTACATATTACATCAGTTCTAACTTATAATCGATGTAATATATAAAGTTTTTTATTTTTTTTAAATACTCTTTTACATTGGTTCTATTTAGAACTGATTTACTATTGGTATATTTTAATTGATTTGGTATATTTTAATTGATGTAAAAAATTATGAACTTTCTATATCAACACTATAAACATCAATTGCGAAACCAATATAAAAAGTCTAGCAAAACCAATGTAAAATCCTATTTTTCTACTAATAAAAATACTAGTATAATAATCCAAACAAACTTTATTGGTTTAAATTTTAATAACATCTTAAAATAGTTAAATTTAAATATAATTTAACTTCTCTAAACCCAACTCAATAATATAACGTGTGCTTCCATTTATATATTTTAGATTGGTTTTATTTCAAAATGAACTAAATAAATAAATATATAAATTTATTGGAGAAAAACAATACATCAATACTAATTATTGAATTATTTCTTTTTTCACTTAAAACCATCACAAACCGCTTGCCATATAAATCTCTCTGTCATGTTTTCATTTATTTTTATGACGTAAATTATAAATTTTCTTTTATAATTATCAAATTATCCATTTTTAATAATATATTACAAACTACTCATTATTTAAATTTTATTAATATTTTTATTTGATTTTGAAGAAAAATAGACTCATAGTGCAAGGACATGTGGTTTTTTTGTGAGTGTCTCTCGTAAGCATTAATTAGAATATGCCTGATTTCTTTATTGTGTATTTGCATAAATGGAATGCCAAAAACAAAGTTGACACATATTTTTCTTCTTCCTTCTTTTAGTTGTCTTAATTTTGAAAATAAAATGTTCTGTTTCTTTAAATTTGTAATTGTACATTTATTATTATTATTTTTATTATATCTCTAGTACTTATAATAATTTTTAAAAATAATTTAAATATGTATTTATTACGTTAAATAAAGAGAAAACATAATAAAATACAAGATTATAGAATTATTTTATTAAAATTATAAATAAATTATTATACTTTTTATTTCTTTAAAATAATCTAAAAAATGAGTGAGTATTTTCTTAACAGTAGTATAAATAACGCATGATTTTCGTTGATTTTATAAAATCACTTTACCCTTCATCTTCCCCACACCTCACCTTGAATTTTTGAATGTAGGTACAACATAATCACATAGACACTAAACGTAAACGATGAAACATGTCCACTAACACAGACAGCATAATTCTGACGCCAAATTCCAACCTACCCTCTCCTAAACTTTCTCAAAATCTCATCAAATACAACAAATCAAATACATTCTCCATGAATATAAACCCAACCCAAGAACATTCCTCATTGGAACACCACCACCATGCAAATGGAGACCCTCTCTCTCTTCCTCACTCTAACAGCAACTCTCTCAGCTTACCTCCTATGGTTCCTCCTTCTCGCCCGAACCCTAACCGGTCCAAAACCCTTCCCCTTCCTCGGCAGCCTCCCGCAGCTCTTCCACAACCGCCACCGCGTCCATGACTGGATCGCCGCTAACCTCAGCGCCGCCGGCTCCTCTGCCACCTACCAAACTTGCATCATCCCCTTCCCCTTCTTCGCTCGCCGGCAAGGGTTCTACACCGTCACGTGCCACCCCAAGAACCTCGAGCACGTCCTCCGCACGCGCTTCGACAACTACCCCAAGGGCCCCAGGTGGCACGCCGCCTTCCACGACCTCCTCGGCCACGGCATCTTCAACAGCGACGGCGACACCTGGCTCATGCAGCGCAAAACCGCCGCTCTCGAGTTCACCACCCGCACTCTCAAACATGCCATGTCTCGCTGGGTTAACCGCTCCATCAAGAACCGCTTGTGGTGCATCATGGACAAAGCGGAGAAAGATAGCGTCTCCGTTGACCTACAAGACCTTCTTCTGCGCTTGACCTTTGATAATATCTGCGGACTCACCTTCGGTAAAGACCCCGAAACTCTTTCCCCTGAGCTTCCCGAAAACCCCTTCGCCGTTGCTTTTGACACCGCCACTGAAGCCACCATGCACAGGTTCGTATCATATTATAATATTATACATTATTTAATAATATTATACATTATTCAATTAGCATTTATTAAAATCAATTTAATTACAATCAAATGATTAAACTTTGAATATGGTGAACGGGTCAGTTTTAAAAACATATTTTCCAACAATTTCAAGACATTAATCTCATAATGTTAAATTTTATGTTACAGGTTCCTCTACCCTGGAATAGTGTGGAGGTTCCAGAAGCTTTTGTGCATTGGCTCCGAAAAGAGGTTAAAGGAGAGCCTCCGAGTGGTGGAAAAATACATGAACGACGCCGTTGCGGATCGCAGGGAAACTCCCTCCGACGACTTGCTCTCGCGTTTCATGAAGAAGCGTGACGCCGCCGGCAACCCCTTCTCTGCGGCAGCGCTTCAACGCATCGTCCTTAACTTCGTCCTCGCGGGCAGGGACACCTCATCGGTGGCCCTCACCTGGTTCTTCTGGCTCCTCATTAACCACCCTCACGTGGAGGAAAAAATCATGCACGAGATCACGACGGTTCTTTCCGACACGCGTGGTGGAGACCGACGCCGGTGGACGGAGGACCCCCTTGACTTTGGTGAGGCGGACCGGCTGGTGTACCTGAAGGCGGCGCTGGCGGAGACGCTGCGTCTGTACCCGTCGGTGCCGCAGGACTTCAAGCAGGCCGTCGCCGACGACGTGTTGCCTGACGGCACAGTGGTTCCGGCGGGGTCGACGGTGACGTACTCGATATACTCGGCTGGGAGGGTGGAAACGATTTGGGGAGAGGATTGCATGGACTTTAAACCGGAGAGGTGGCTTTCGGTTCGCGGGGACCGGTTCGAACCGCCAAAAGATGGGTTCAAGTTCGTGGCTTTCAACGCTGGACCGAGAACTTGTTTGGGCAAGGACTTAGCTTACCTCCAGATGAAGTCAGTGGCCGCCGCTGTGCTCTTGCGTTACCGGCTATCGCTGGTTCCCGGTCACCGGGTGGAGCAGAAGATGTCTCTCACTCTGTTCATGAAGAATGGGCTGAAGGTGTTCTTGCATCCACGTAAGCTCCAAGGTGGGCCAGGTGTTCCCACCTCATCATAAAACGAGGTTGTTTTCGTCATTGTGCTGCATGTATCCACCGAGCATGGTGACATGGAATTTGTTCATGGTTTTTGTGTCTGGAATTTGGGTGGTCTATTTATATTTTGCGTATTACTAGTGAGACAGTACTGTCTACTATTTGTTCGTCATTTATATTTCTTTGTTGAGAAAATAAGAAAGAGATTGTGTTCAAGAAATTACTTTTATTGTCCAAAAGTATAGTAAAATTGTAGGAATACAAAATTTAAAGGTGAGTTCGTAATGTAAATTAATTTAGATAGAAATCTAAATTACATTTAAAAAAGAATTTCCGTTTAATGTAATTGATCCTAGTAAGCATTTAATCAAGGTAGACGATTGTTTGATAGTGTGTTGGAAAGTTGTGAAAGTGAGATGTAATAAGATGCCCAGGGAGTAAAGGTAAGAAGGAAGGATGCCATGCTTAATATATAGTTGATGACATGCTATTCTTATGCTAAGGGAAAACATAATGCCTGATTTATGAGGATTTTTTTTTCTCAAAGTTAGATGGTGGATTGGGATTACAGAACAATATAATTGATAATTTTTTAGCAATTCTAAAGTGTGGTGTTCATACTGAAGGGTCTTCAGTCTCAGTTGTAGTCTTCGGTCTCTAATTCACTCATCGACTTTTAGCAGAGTTGTAAAAGGTACTTCGATGCCAAAGTCAGTATATAGATGTTGGAGTGACAATCTTAAGGGTTAGATTTTCATACCTGCACTTGGCTCGTTTACACTGTATTATAGGAGTCAAACTATACAGAGACGTTGTGATTGGTTGAGGTTTTAGGGCAGAGCAACTTTTGGTAACTTGATGCTTTTAGTGGTTGTATGGTGACCAGACACTACCGTGCCACACTGTAGCCGAGTACATGTTAGTTGGAGTCGCCTACTACTCAACACTGACCATACACTTACCCTACAAGCTCGAGGACAAATCGCAAGAGGTTTAAATGGTCATGGGAACCGTATTAGGTAGGTGTGTTCCTTTCACTCTTCACAGCGCACGTGTCGTCAGTAACCGTATGGTCGCTAGTCACAGTCATGAAGATGGGAAAGAAATGATTTGATGATGCAAGTGTACCTTGAGATTTGTGCAAGACTTAATCGAACGGGGAGGAAGGCGAGGACTCTCATGAGTCTGTAGGCATGTCTGAGGAGGTGTCTGGGTCTGGGGTGCAAGAGATGCAAGATTAGGTTGATGTCGCTGGGCGGCTAGCATAAAAAATTCGTCCAAAATGACCTTCCTCGCAGGACCAGATACGACTCGACGAGCATACAAGTGACGTGTCAATTTTCCAAGTATCGCTAGTCTTTGATGGTTGAGAGCTATGCAACAAGTGTTCGTATCTTTGCTGACGACGTTCTAGATGGAGCACTCTCTGTGTAATGATGTGTGGCCATTGACAACGTGTATCATGGGTGAGAAGGTCACAAGTCTGACTTCTTCTTCATGTACCCGTGCTTGTTCACCAAGTCCAACGTGCGCGTTCCTTTTGACGAATTCACCGTAGGCGTGTTCCACACCTTGAACGTAACACCCACCCAATTACACCCTAATTCCTGGACGTCTCTTCAAACCTTCTACTTATTGGCGGAGATGTTTCGGTTGAGTTTATCTTCTCATGTCTTTTTACATTTTTATAGTTCTCGCCCTGCTAAATCGGCTAGGTGGTTGTCACAAGTAAGCCAAGCAGGGTTCAAAAATGTGTTTTTAAAAATTTGTATTTTGCATATCGATAAGGGTTATTTTCTTAACGGGAACACTCCCAAGTTTCCCTTATATTGTACTCAGGATTCCATCCGTTATCACTCGTGGCCGAAGTTGTCCATAACTGAGGACGACAAGAAGATGTTTGATATTCTGGATAAGTGTGCACAGTGGCTTCCAATTCGGAAGGTACTTAATATTTTTCTTTCTTCTCAACATTGGGTGGATTTAAAGGATATTTGTGTTTCTTTTTGACCTATTATGATGGAAACTTATTTTCAAAAGAAAAAAAAAAACTCATAAAAATGCTAAAGCTTATTTATGAATGTCTTTTAAAACCTATAAAATTGTTGTAAGTTACATAATTCTTTTACCATTATAAGCTTTTAAGTTTTTACTTCACATTAGTATCTTATTTACTATAGAATCTCACTTTTATATTTCTTATATACACAAAGTTCTTGTTGAAAATTGAGGTTCTTCTTTTTATTTTCATGATTTTCATGTATATGGGTGATAATTCAATGCGTATGTTGTCAAATGAATGAGTGAAAATTTCAAACCTTTTCAAAGGGGAGTTACATTGTTTAAAGAGTAGACGACAATGTATGTTGAATGAATTATTCACATGTCGCATTGTTTAAAGAACAAATGACACAATTTATGACTTGTCAACAAATAGTTTCTTTTAAATTTATTCACTTATAATATTATTATGATTGTAATATTTATTATTATTAATTTAGTGACATACGAAACAATTCATATTCATATAAGATAATTTTATTATAGTAATATGTTCAATTTTTAATATTTCTATTTAAGTTGCTTGATTTAAATTTTGATTAGTAGAATTTGCTTCATTTTAGTTGTTTGATTAAGTTATAAGAGTTAACTGCTTTACAAAGTCTAAACTAGAAAATTTTCACAATTAAACATCAAATACTTTTACAAAGCAACACAACCTCACATTAAGAGAGATCTAATAGACTCATTAAAATGTATCCAAACTCACATTAAATCATATTGAAATCCGAAATCCCTAGTGTCCTCCGCTTCAAACACAACCTCGCATTAAGAGAGATCTAATAGACTCATTAAAGTGTATCCAAACTCACATGCTTCAAACACAACCTCACACCTCTGCTTCAAAATTGAATGGTGCCGCTTGAGGTCTTGTCCTATTAAGTAGAAAAAGTTGCTCTATGACCATAAGCTATAGTTTTTGTATAAA
>Ga0099824_1010591_pt1 | contig 10791 bp, 10 predicted proteins | sample SiratrowhiteBW_FD_76837 | JGI IMG/M metagenome (GOLD analysis project Ga0099824, IMG submission 76837) | Root nodule microbial communities of legume samples collected from California, USA - Siratro white BW | ecosystem: Host-associated > Plants > Roots > Nodule | place: USA: California... | reverse complement strand
TTTTTTTTTTTATTTTTTTTTTTATTTATTTTTTTTTTTTTTTTTTTAAAAAAAATAAAATTTTTTTTTTTTTTTTTTTTTTTAAAAAAAAAAAAAAAAAAAAACTACTTACGATCATGATAATTATCCGAAATACTTTGGAATTAGAATATTACAAAAAATAATAATAAAAGTAGTTGTTTCGTAATTACTTGTTTATATTAACTTCTTTGTAATTTTAATAATTGTTGTAATATCTAGTTTTTTTTCTATTATCATTAAAAATTAGTAAATGCACATAGATTACTAAGATAGTGACTTCTTAACTATAAACAATAAAATATACACGATATTTGACTTCTAAATGTTCATGCTTTTTAAAAAGTTTAAAGAATTTTAAAGTATGAAATACTAAAAAGAAACTAAAGATCTCATTTTAGTCTCTCATTTTCTAAAATATATTTGATATGACCATAGTTTTTCAAGAAAATTGTTTTATCTCTCATCTATAAAAATTGAAACCATGACATATTTCTATAAATGTAAGATTAAGAAGATAATTAATGAATAAAACGCGTTACTCTAAGACGTAAAAACATATTTAACCTTATTAAAAAAGGTTATGTTAACAAATAACTATATATTTTAATAAAATAAAAAAGTTAAATTATCAACAACCAAAAATGAACTTAAATAACGAAATGGTATTAGGTACGTACAAAATGTGAACATTCTTGTCACAGATGGAAGGTCTAATAAAATTTTCAAGTGGTAGAATACGAAACCCATTTTTTTATAAGGTAAAAGGATAAAGTAGAATTTTTATATTTATAGGGCTGCAGAAAGAAATTATATGGGTACAAAAAGAAATTGTCCTGTATTAAAGATGCAAATGATCACTGAAACCTACAAGCAAAGTCTGGCACTTTAATACAGACTATTAATAATAAGCTATATATTGTTTTTAAACTGTATACCAAATTATACCTCATCTCATTTTCTCAAAATAAATGGGATGAAGGATAGAATGAAATTATATTATTATACACTAAAGGTAATTCAGAGATTTTCAATGTGATATGGAGGTGCAGGGTGAGATTATGGAAGTGCAGGAAGAATCCGTCGTCATTGATTTTGCAATTTTCAATCGTCCTTTTTTTCTAGCTAAGTGAAGCTTAATTAACTTCATTTCAAGGCCTAAAAGCCCTAGTGAAAAATTAAAATATCTCATGTTTCAATTTTTGGAAAAATGCAGTTTATTCAAGCGAGAGACTTGATCAACTATTCTGTTTTTCTTTTCCCATCTAACTGAGACTACAAATCTATTTCTTCACAAAATTATGTTAAACTCGTGATAAATTCCTTGGCTTTGACCAATGCACAAATGGGGATTTTTTTCAGAAACGTCTTCAGAAGTCGATGATCAAATACTTGAATGGCTTTAGCCAATTTAGTTTAAAAATATATAACCACGAATATGTTGTGATGTCTACAGTAGCTAATTACCATACAAACTGGGAAATTGGATTTTCTTTATTTTGGAACAAAGATCTGTTTAATGCATTCCAACGCTACAGGCAGAAACCCATCGAAGTTGTGGCCTTGCAGAACTAGTGAAAGGGACCTGACGGCCACCGATAGAAGGGAACATTTTTTTTTTTTTTTTTTGAATATCCCTTTTCTATTTAAACTATTAGAATAATAGCCTGTTAGATATCCACACTATATTACAGTAACCCCAATTTGCACATACCCAAGTGTGATATGAACGTACCAGGATAATTGATAACCAAAGACAGTTATCAAATAATAGTAATTTGGGCAAGCACAAAGTAAACGCTGGAATAGATTAGTTAATATACTAAATTAAACAAAATAATGATACAGCAGAGTAATTGAATACATGTACTAAAAATCCACATTTGTTAGATTTTTTCTAATTGAAATTGTACTTTGATCTCAGCCTGAAGATATTTTATGCATTTCGAAGGCTCTAATAAGGTTGTAGCCGGAGGGAACAAATAAAATTGCATTTGGAGTATCGTCCCCAATACAATGGTATACAAAGAACCACCGACATTCAGATGAGCATAAAACCTAAATGGTCAATGAGAACCAGATTATCTTTTACCACGAGATGCAGGTCCAGTTCTTGGACCAGGATACCGAGAAAACTGAAGCCGCAAGTGACTGGACTCAGGATTGAGTTCATCAACTTTATAACCTGTACATCAACCACAATGTCAGTAAACACCATGAAATTTTCTCTACGAAAATGTGAACTCGTTAAATATAAGAAACTGTTAAATTTCCCAACCATGGGAGCACAGCTGACCACAGTAATCATACACATGCCACTGTATTCTAGTTTATCATCCTTGTTCATTTTTGGTTCTAGTCATTTATTTAGTATTCTTACAGAACTTAACTTGCCTTTAATCACTACAAGATGAACAAAAGCGTTATACACACTAGTTGACATAGGCTACATTGATCACACAATGCTATACAAGTCTCTTAAAGACCAAATTTTTAAAATATTTTACCATGAGATCTCTTTAACAACTAGATCAAATATACTTGGCTTTCTTCTCACGAAATTGTGTCACATAAAGGTAATTGTTGTTTCTCTCCTACCTTCAAAAATATTTCATATTTATTTGTCTCCTTTTTTAGAGGTTAATACGTCATAAAAAGGTTATTTTTGTTTTCTCTCCTACCTTCAAAAATATTTCATATTTATTTGTCTCCTTTTTTAGTCCTTTTTTATTTTGATAATACTAATTTTCTCACAAAATGGAGTCTCCTGTCACACCAAGAACCCTTTCTTTTGTTCCACTTCCATCTGTTTCTCAAGATCACCTTATGGTTCCCCTATATGCACCCAAAGGAGAGACCCAGTAGCAAACCTTCAAACATATCAAGCTCATGACACTAATGTACAAGCTCCTGTAACAACTCATGATGATGTAGTACATGCCATGTTGACTCTTCACTGGTACCTTCTTCATAACAGGATTTGGGTCTGCCTACTGAACTTGATTGAACTATTTCTATGAGGAAAGGTATTTGACTCAACCCACTCCCCCGCTTTATATTAACCTTAGTTATCATTATCTTTCTTTATGTTATGTTTCCTTTCTCCTTTGTCTTATGTTTCTATTTCTGATTCCTAACTCTATAGGTGAAGCATCATCTCACCCAAAATGGAGTGATGCAATGATTGACAAGTTGCGTACACTCCAAAAGTAGAGGTACTTGCGACTTAGTCCTGCTTTCCCCTTGCGAGACCTTTGTTGGTGGTCGTTGGCTTTATCCCCTTAAAGCTGACCCTGATGGGACTATCAACAGATACAAGGCTCATCTGGTGCAAAGCGTTAAATCCAAGTGCAAGGGCAAGATTACATGCATACTTTCTTATCAGCGACCCAAGTAACTTTTGTGTGACTATTATTCTCTGAGGTTTTTGGTATGGGATGTCGGTGGAGAATATACGAGTTTGGTTCTCCCCCTAGCTTTTGAGGGAGGATTCCCAAATGCATGGATATTTATTGACTGCTATAAGGGTTGGTTGCCCCCGTCTCGAAAAGGGCTATTTACAGAGTTATGACTAGTGAAGGATTCTAACTAAGGGGGAGTTGACTGAAGTGACGTTGAGTGAAAGTCGTTGAAACATCAACTTTTAGGGGCAATGCTATAATAGAAACTTGGGTATTATGGAGTGCCCAAATCCCAAATCAAGTAGTATGAAATCCTCAGAGGAGTATTTAAGTGTTTGGTTCTTTTTGAAAGTGTGTTGTCCAGGTACTTGGGCACTTATCAGTTGTCAGTAATTGGACGCTCTTCTAATCTAATATTAAGAATGTTTTCTTGCATGACTATGACAAATATATATATATATATGTACAATATGTACAAACAACTTTGTTGCTCATGGAGGAGTTCTCTAACATGGTATGCCAACTTCACAAGTCGCTATATGGTTTTAAACAATGCTATGAGCATGGTCTGGCTACTTTTGGACCGTTGTACAAAAGCCAATTTGATTCATAGCGAAATTGACCACTCTGTCTTCCGTCCCCATTCACACAAGGGAAGCTTTATCTAACTGTCTGTGGACGATATTGTCATTACAGCAACGAACAAAATGAATTATCAACCTCAAGCAGTACTAGTTCCAAGCTAAAACTTTGATTCTTTCAATATTTGTTAAGTATAGAAGTTGCACAATCCAAGGATGTATCGATAATCTAAGAGAGGAAGTCTGCTCCTGACATCCATGAAGAAACTGGCTATTAAATCCTAAATCAGTGGAGACTCTCATAGATCCCAATGTCAAATTATTACCCACTTGTGGGGAGCCTTTGTTGGATCCTCGGAAAACATAGGGGGTCGGTTGGTCAACTATATTATCTAATAGTCACTAATCCAAATATTTCCCGTGGTGAGCCAATTCTTGAACTCTCCTTGCCCAAACCATTGGGATATAGTGACTCACGTAAGTGATTAGATTTCATCATGCATAAACCCATAATACACAGTATTCAGTCCAATGTCTATGTGTTCTCTATTTTAAAGCCTACTAGAAAATACCTTGGTCTCATCTCTTGGTGCTCTTACAATAGTGTTGTCGTACCATACATGCCCTGTATAGCTTAAAAGTAAGCCATGAGAAATCCTTTCCTTTTCAAAATCTTCCATGACAATTCCCAAGAAAATCCATCATAGGCATTTCCAAGTCAATAAAAATCATGCAAGCATAGTTCAATAACATTCCATCAACCTAAGTAAAAGATAAATGATTTTTATTGTAGACCTTCCTGGCTTCAAAACAAACTGATAGTCTTCAATCCTCACCTCCTCCTTTAATTCATGCACAATCACTTTCTCACTATTCAGAGTGGTTCGTACCTCCATATATAATTAACACAATTCCAAACATATCCTTTTGTTTTTAACATACCTTCACCTGGCATTGTTGTATATCGCAAAATCTCAATAAATAAATTATTGAACCAAACAATACCATGCTCTCCTATACACTTTCAAACTTCAATAGGGATATCATTTGGGCAAACAATTTTACCTTTAAGCCCTTTTTTACGTATCCTATTAGAATTATAATATAGTAAACGGAAACTTGTTTGCCATCTGGGAATTCCAGTCCTTCCATTTTACAAGACAATCATTGCCCATCATTAAAAGCTAATAAAATTAATTCTCTCAACTCTCTGATATCTTGATCTATGACCAAAACTATCTTATTCTTCATTTATACATTTTACTTGTTCCAAAACTCTCATTTACCTTTCCTACTTTTGGCAGCTTAGTTATATACCTTGCGTTTTTCATTCTTAGTCTCAAGATCTATGAAAAACTCTTCAAAAGCTATAGATTAGATTCACTTAACTTTTCTTGTCTCATTTCTAGCATCATGATACCTTGCTTAATTTTGGCATTATTGCATCCACGTAAGGCATTTATTTTTGTTTCTTTGTCTCACATTTTACAACAATTACTTATCCCTCGAACTAGTAACATTTGTTTCACTCAAGGTTACTCAATCAATCTTCTCAGAAGTCTTGGCCTAAATAAGGTAAACATTACCTTGTTTGAATTAACATCAATAATCAAAAGCATGTGTTAGTAAGACTCACAAAATAACCTTGTGATCCAAACAACTCTTTTATCAACACTTTTAAACAAAAAGAAATCAATTGACAACCTTAATCCTCCACTCTTATAAGTGATTACATTTTCCTCCTACTTCTCAAATAACTCTAAAATATTCTAACATAACATGCAATAAAAATGTTGAGATGTTTAACAGGTATTCTAACAGTTTTATCATTGGGACAGAAACATACTCCCAGCAATAGCCATTAGTCCAAAAGATTCAAACACACAAAGGCAGTGATTGACAGGTGCGGTAGAACAGGATAAAATATAGTATATGGGATGTCTTTGGCAGGTTTTGAAATAAGCACAACAAGAAATGAGGTTCAAATTTAGTTTCACAAAAAAAGGAAGGCATTTTAAACATAAACCAGAACCAAATAAGGTCCCAGAGTGGTACATTTCAGTGTGACATTTTGGTTTCACTAGGGGGTGGAACAAACAAGAATAGAGCAGAATGTTCCGATTTGATTCTATTTGCACACTAAATGCTGCCTGAATGCGCTCTAATTCATAATAATCATCAACACTTCATCTCATTTTAAAATGATGCAGTTATGTGATTTACAAAACCAAAACATAATTGACTTTTACATCAGCAGGTACTGTACATGATACCTTGCAAGGCACTCATAGCAGTTGCTGCACAAGCTGGATTTGCAAAGTCCACAAAACAAAGGATTAAAGGGTCTCCACCACGCTGCAATGAACAAGCATTTCAGCACAAATAGGATGCAACTTTTGACCAATCAACTAAATAACCAAAAAATGACAAGCAAGCATCTGTTGCAAATAGTACACTTACATGTTTGGATTCTTTGCTCACGAGTCTCACTTCTCTATACCCAACAAAAGGGCGGAAAATATCTAAGATTGATGTCAAGGAATGAGAATAACTGAACTAAAACCAATGTAACTCAGAAATAGATGAAAAGCAAGAAGATGAAATTCCTAAGCATTGCATCAGAATAAAAGGGATACGAGCTACTTCTCTTCTTGTGCTATCAGAAGGGAGACCTTCAACATACAAAGTGCTAGAAGCATCTGGAGGTAGAGGTACCGTCTCAGGTCCAGGCCTGGAAACAGCATCTACAGGTAGCTGACCACCATAATTAACACCCCGTCCATTTGGTGCTAGATCTGGACCACCACCCCCATGACGTCCCATGACAGCAGGATCACCTAGTGAGTGGCCTGATAATCCGCCACCTCCACCCCTAGCCAACCCAAGACCACCAACCGTACTGGCTTCCCCAGAAGCAAATGAAGAAAGTTGCTGTATAAACAAGCAGGATGCATGATCTCATAAGCAAACAGTGAAAGACCCAAAAAAACAGTAGTGAAAGTGGCCAAAAAACCAACACTGAAATATTTAAGAAAGCACAGCAAGATGAAGTGTTACCCCACTCTGAAGATAGCGATCATAAGCAGTTCCAATTGTTTTTGTGTCCTTTATCATTCGGTGACCAGCACGGTCATCATCACGAGCAATATAATTATGCATCTCATTACCTGAAGACAGACCAGAAGCTGGCATATCTGAAATGAAAAAATAAAATAATAACATATCAAAAAAAGATATAATTGATACAAATCATTTCTAGCAAAGCGCACTAAAGGTGTAACACCATGTTGAAAAAATCTCCATCATATATGATTTCTATTCATACACTGCTATAAAGAACGTCCATTTTTGGTGCAGCTTTATGAAACCCAAATTATGGTTTGCTGACACAGAAGAAATATATCATTACCAGTCAACTCATACCACATCAGAATATCAAGATCCAATATATCAAAAAGAACTTAAAGCAAAAATGACATGCACAGGAAATGTTTTAAAACGAACTGTACAAAAAGAGGGAAAATACCACACAACAAAAGCTTCCATGAACTAAACTTTCTGGACCTAATAAGCCTAATTGTACATAATAAAATAAAATTTAACTAATCCAGCAATCCACATATCCAACCTAACGGCAAGAAAAATGAGTAAAGCAATAAATTTTATTTCAAATATTAGAAGAAAACAATTTGAAAAAAGAGCAAAAATGCAACCAGGTCAATAGAAGGGAACCACATTCATCCAAATATCTCTTATGAGAAGATGGAAACAGACAAATACACTTCTTCTCCATCCAAAAAAAGAGAACACGTTCTTTCTAGGTAAACTACATGAGGCTCCCACCACAATGGTGAACAAGATAAAATAAAACCCACAAAGCCAAGGTGCCAGAAAGAGGAAAAGTGGATAAACCAAGCCCAAGCTGCAATGGCAAATTCAAGAGAGGGAGGAGAGGAATGCGAGGTTTTAAAGTTGAATTCCCAAAAGCCCAAGCTGCACCGGTAGCAAATTGAAATGCAAACATTGCACTGTAAGGTTGAATGTTCTATTTTTTTAAATGAACTGAAATTTGTGGATTTTCAAAAAATTTTGATCAGAAGAACGTAAAAATGGAAGATTGATAAGAAAATAAGCGATTTTATGGCTATACATGTATAGGGAAATGCAAGAAAATGTGTATGTGTATGCGTGGGTCAGTTATAGAACTCTCTCAAAGCTCAATGCAGCAATGCAAAGGAAAATTTATTCATGGTGGATAGGATGAGAACTCTGACACCATGATGAGAAACACGGCAGAGGCCAAGACAAGAAAGAATGAGAGAACAAATAAAATGGACTCCAGGTGGCTTATGTTTATATATACAATACAATATATGACGTAACTAACTTGCAACTAAATTTTAATTACTAACTATTTATTTAATATGTAACATTCCTTTTATTTGACAATTGAGTTTTCGTCAAATGAGATATCATGCAACCTTCCAATCATTCCTGATTCACTTCTACGAACAGACACCTTTGTTTCCCAATGTATTTATGAACAAAATATTACCCACCCCTCTCCCAAAACTCCTCAATCCAAACATAATGTGTAGCAAAGGAAACAGACACAAGAATAAGAGAGGCATCAATTAATTTGGGCTCTCCAATATCTTAAAACAAAAGGGAAATAAATCCAAATAAGTAGTATCCCAAACCTAAATTGAATTTTCACACCAAGTAACCCTATGCAATGCCTAAAGTCCAAAAGGCAGGCGTTTGTTTTTCTACATTGTATTCCAACACGAACACGATCCCAATACCCCAAGTTAACAAACACCCCACAAAACAAAGCAAGAACCCAGAAAGACAGGCAAAATTAATCGACAACAAAACCAAACGCAGCCCAAATACGGGAAAACACACAAGCAAATTGGCACTTAACTTCCAAACAAATTGCGACAATCAACAACAAATAATTCACAAAAAAAATACAAAATTGCAAACTTTCACGACAATTAACGAAAGAGGGCAAATTGCAGAAAAGAGAACCAAGGCTGGAGCACGAAGAAAATCGAGGGAGAGAGAAAAAACCGTAGTCAGGACGCGGTCGCTTGAGCATGCCGGAGTGAGGGAGAAGCGACTGTTGCCGATTCCAATAGCCGTCCGTCATGGCCGAAGAAACCCTAATGTTCGGAAGATAGGTATTTGGGGAATGGTGGAAAGCCTAACCCTAGGTGTAGTTTTTCGTGTCGCTGATATTGGTAGCGAAAACTGACTCAGTTTGATCTGTGATGGGACTAAGGACTGAGGAACTTCACTGCACAAACTTAGGCAAATGGAAATAAGTGTTTTGCCAATTATGTGTCAGCGTGTTTTGTTTTAATTGGAGATGATTCATTGTATTCTGCAATGGATACACTCGGATTTCATCCAGCATGGTTAGTTTAGACTTATTAATTAGAAAAAATTATTTTTGATAAATAAAAATGATTTATATATTTAATATTATTTTTCATAATAATATGTAAATGAGAATGTTTATTGAGAAAATGACTTGTTATGTGAATAAATATTTTAAAAAAAATGAGGTTTAAAGAGAAAATATATCCTCTTTGAAAATTGAGAAAGTATGATTTTAGTTTACTGAAAAAAATATGTAAATAAAACCTTAAACGTTTTTTTTATTTTTGAAAAAGGACTCCAAAAATGCTACACTTACCATTACTTTTACTAGATTAAATATATTTAATTTATTGATGTATTTTAAAATCCTATTTTAATTTATATAAAAAATAATACATTTTTAACATATAAAAAATAAAACTGCGTCAGACTTTCTAAATATAAGAACTAAAATATATTATATTTTATAAAGAATATAACAAATTGAAACTTCAATTGAAGAATCTTTGCAAAGATTGGGAGGTCTTATGATAAAATGTCTAGGGCTGATTTTAAGACCAAGACCTTTTATTTCTTTAGGTCTCTATTAACCATAGAGGCATTTTATCTAAGTTTGTAATGTTAATTATTTTATTTATCTTTTATATGTTTTTAGTACTTGAAAACAGATTGTATAAATCATTTGGATCTCAATGAAAGAGGCTCTTTTTGTTGTCTTTCTTTACAGAAGCATGAGATATTCTCTGCTAGGGTTCTACCTTGAACCATATGATCTTATCAAGAATTTCCCAATTCTTGTGGTGATCGTAAGGGTTTATCAAATGTCAATCGTTTGTGGCGTCCATCCTTTCCTTTACTCGAATCTGATCCATGTTCTTTATTTCTTCTGTATTGTTATTTTTTTCCAGATTTTGTCCAATCTTTCTTAACTTCATATCTCATATTTTTCTTATCTTACGTCACAGAATTAATCTTACGTTTTTGTGCAAATTTGCGCGAGGAATCACATCATTTGGTAATCAGAACAAGGTGGTCATAATTCGTCTTTCAATTTTCTAGTGTGTCAATTTTTCTTCAATTCTGGTTCTATATTGTGTTTCTGTTCTTAGTGTTCATCACATGTTCATCATTGTTCAATCAAATCAATCCTTTCAACCCATGTGATTTGGTCTAAGTTGTTGTTAAGTGTTTAAATATGAGCTCGTTTTTATTGGGAATTTTTTGTATAATTTCATTCTCAGTTGTTGCAATTTCATGTTTTACTATCCTAAGTAAAAAAAATAAAATCTGCAACAAAAGTAAAAAAAAAAAAAAAAAAAATAAAACCTTTTTTTTTAATTTTTATTTTTTTTTTTTTTTTTTTTTTTTTTTTTTTTTTTTTTTTTTTTTTTTTTTTTTTTTTT
>Ga0099824_1010590_pt1 | contig 10794 bp, 5 predicted proteins | sample SiratrowhiteBW_FD_76837 | JGI IMG/M metagenome (GOLD analysis project Ga0099824, IMG submission 76837) | Root nodule microbial communities of legume samples collected from California, USA - Siratro white BW | ecosystem: Host-associated > Plants > Roots > Nodule | place: USA: California... | reverse complement strand
TATATATATATATATATATATATATATATATATATATATATATTAAAAAATGCCATTTTAAAATAGGACAAAAGTTTAATGCAGTATGATAGATGTTCTAAGTAATTTTTTAATTAAAAATAACATTCACTTCAGCAATTTGCATTATAAAAAAAATTATTAAATGTTACTTTACCAAGACAAAACTTCATTTCTATACAATCAAATAGATATCTATACAAATAACATTAGTGTACTGTATCCAAGTTTTTTTTTAAAGATTATAATTTTAAATTCTCTGTCAAATAACATAATAAAGCATCAATATAATTTAAAAGAACAATATAATTTAATAAATTTTATTATCTTTGTATAAACTAAATTATGAATATTATAAAAGGAATTGATATCACTGATTACTAATTAAGGTTATATATTAGCTTTGAGTGTCGGGTCAAATCTCATTTCTTGTATCACTTTTTAATGGAAGGAAAAATAATAATTGGTCGGTTGTATATCATCCATACAACAATCTAACTAATTTTTATAAACATATATGTTGAATAATAAGGATGCAATATTAAAAATTATCCTGATTTACAATAATCGAATAAGGATATCATTGTTGCCAAAGTGTTATATATATATACGTGAGTATGTGTATGTGTATTATTGGTGCCGGGTCAACTAGGGACTCGTATTACATATTAATTCTCATGCAAACCGTAATAATTGCTTTATAAATTATAGCTTTTAAACATCAATTCATGTTATTAAAATAATTACCAATATTATTTTTATATAATTAAAATTTTAATTAATGACTCTAACATCAGATTTGTGAGGTTGATTGCATACATGTTGTGAATTGGATGCCTATCAAACTGATTGAGTCCAAGAATGAGTGGCTAGGCCTGGAAGGGAGGTAAAAACAATTAATTAAAAAGAACAGATTCAAATACAGGGACAATTGGGAGGAAGAAATGTCCTATTTTTATATTAAGCATTTTGCCTCTTGCTTTCGAATAAAAAGAAAGGTTAGGGGATAAATAAAAGCAGAGATTCCTTCGTAAAATAACAAAGTTTTTACTTTATGAGAGGATATCAGATTTTTCTTTTCTCATTTTGGATTATAAGCCTCACCAAGTTGCATAAATATATATATTTTCATATTTAAGTATTTCTCTAAAACGAGGAATCTATTTTAAAAGGGAAAGTATAATTATATTTATTAGCTACCAATTAAAAAATCTCATTAACTTCTACCTGAAAATAACATAAGTCTATTTTCTTTTAGAAACCGCGTTCATCATTTTATTCCACACTGTAAAGATTCTATATCATTATGAAATAATATAACGTTTAGCTCTAAAAAATAATAAATTTATTAACTAGTATTTAAAACATTTGGATTCAAACCTCATTATTACCGTTGTAAATCAAATTTTAGAAAGTATTTTCTTTAAAAAAGTCTATTTAATTCTTAACTTTCAAGTGTTGTAACATTTTTATTAAAATATTATTAATTAACATTGTAATTTAGAATATATATATATATATATATATATATATATATATATATATATATTCTTACAATTTATATTGGGGCCTAATCAATCCTATCCAACAAAACCACCATTTGAGAGAACAGTTAGTTTACTATTAAATTTCATGTAAGAATAAATCTACAATAGGTCACTTTTTTAAATGAATCTAAGATATTTTTTAATATTCTTTATAATTTAGATTTTGACATAGTATATTTCTACAAATTTAATTTATAAAATCAAAATAACTCTCTTTTATATATTATTTTTGTTTTAACTCTAATTTATCTGAAATTTAATTTTTCTTAAATGTATAACATGTAATTTCTTGTTGATGTATGAGTTTAGACCTTCTCATAGTTTTTATTTGTTAAATTTTTTCTTTTGTTGATAAAAAATATAATATATATTTTCTTTTTTTAAGTTACATTTTAAAAATATTTTTTTCTATTTCATTGTCATTTTCAAAGTTTAAAACAATATTAATTACTACTTTTTGTACTTTTATTTTTATTTTGCATTTAAATATTCTTGTCGAAGAGACTCTCTATGAAAGTTATTTAAATATTTTATATTATTTTATAGTTAGTATAGATTCAGACGAGATAATAAATATGAATGTTCTATATTGATTATGAAATAACCAACATAGTAACGATGTAGTAAGTAAAAATTATCAAATTCAAGCTTTTTTCCTTGGGCAGAACTTGTGAAGAGAATTCACAAAAATTATTCTTCAATACAAATATAAAATATAGTTTTGATGAGTTATTGTCACTCTCAGCACGCCAACATTATGACAACTCCAGAAAAAGAAAATCATCATTTATATTCTTTTGAACTTCAATGTTCATTCATAATTTTATAAAACAAATTAATAAGTGTTGCCTAGCCTACACTTTTTTTTTTTTTTTTAATTTGGTCACTTAAATTGAAATTCGTAATTTCTTATTCCTTTTTTAATTTGATTCTTTTCCTCTCGCAACCTCCCCTCCACGTCATCCTAAAACGTGGCATCCCCAATCGTCTTCCTTCTCTCAAATCGTGTCCAAAAAGGAAATCAAATAAACCGACCCAACTTGATTATGTCATATTATACTATAATTAAATAAAATAAATACTGAGAACCTGTGATGTGTTACATTTTTTGCTAAAATGTATTTTTGTGGTTGGGCTTTGAATCTAAAAGCACCACGGTACTTTGATACCCATTAAAATAGTTTTGGTCAACTACAAAAGTATTAATTGATATTTTTATTTATTAAATATTTTTTAATATGATTTTTTTATTAAATGATATACTCAATCAAAATAAATAAATTTAAATTATCTTATTTAAACAAAGTTTTTAAAAAAAAAATACTCAGTGAAAAGAAATCTAGTTTTTTTTATAAAATTATGAATTTTTTTATTAAACTACTTAAGATTACGTTTAACTTAGTAATAACATGATAAGAGTGATAGTTTTTTTTTATAACAATACATAATACAACAAAGTATGTATCAATATAGAAAAATAATAACCGGACACAACATAGATAAAATTTATTTATATACTAAGTAACACGTTACTCAGTAATAATTGTAACAGATAATATTAAGATATATGTTATCTTCTTTATTTTTCAATTATTTTGTGAGTAACCACACATACTTGACTCAATTTCATCTTAATTTAACCAGGTTGAATCAATTTGAGTGAAAAATATATTATTCTTTGAAATTTTTTATTATTACGTAAGATTAGTTTGCCTTAAAATTTAAAATTTAAAGATTGATTAGTGTAACTTAGAAATAATTAATTCTCTGATTTGAAATCAATTATAAGATTCTTGATTGAGAATATTGATGTTATGGACTCTTTCTTTTTTTTTTTTTGATAAACTGAACCCTGATATGTACGAGCTTATATGTTAAATTAAGATTAATTAATCAAGATGTTAATTTAAGTAATTAATTATAAGATAGTTAAAAGTGAGTCTTGACTTAATTTATTTAAGTAATTAATTTGAAGAAAGTTAATCTAAGTACGAGGACGGTTCTTTCTTCTTTTATTTACATATTTTCCAAATTAATCATCAAAATATTTTTTACAAGTATTCTATTCAAGTTTAAAAACGTTTGGAATAATTCAAAATTTGATCCATTAATCTTCATATCCTACCAGAAATATTTTGGTGTATACTCTTCTTATTTATAGGAGTGGCAACTGTTCATCAAAAATCATTTTAGCAATCTTCTAATCATAATAGCTTACCTTAGTTACTCAAATTAACATCTTTGACTAATTAATTTTAATTTTAACATATAAGTTTGTAGACTTGGATCAGAAACTCAATTTATTTAAAAAAAAATCCGTAACATTAACATTCTCCATCAAGAATCATATAACCGATTTTAAATAGAAAAATTAATTAATTATTCTACAATACAATAGAAGAATTAATTATTTCTACATACAGTTAGCGTTTTACTTAAAAAGACTGGTCAGTTAGCTAATAAAGATTGTATGCATATGATCATTAAATTTCTTAAGTACGAAGTTGTGACGTATCAAAAATTGTTATGAGTACTTTCTTTTTTCTGTTGATCCATTATATTTCAGACTATTTATATTGGAGATAAACTCGTTTCAAGAGAGAACTAACCTACTATATATTATTTGAATAATCGTTTTTAACGTGAAGACATACTGTAAAATTATACTTTTTCAATCATAGAAAATACTTCTTATCATATAAAAATATTACATTATTAATTATTTAAGAGAGAAATAGCCTGTTATCTACTATTATTTGAATCGTCCTTTTTAACGTGAAAACATGGTATTTTTTTTAATAATGAAAATTCTTATTTGTCTTATTCAAAAGACTTAAAAGTTTTTTAAAATTATTTTACATTTTTTACTAATGCCAATTTTAATTACTTTAGAAAAAGCTATACTGGAATTTTCTTGTCTATCTCAAATCTATGTTATTTATACTTTTAAATCAATTTGTTTGTACTTATTTTTCCTAAATATTAATTAATTTTTAATTAATGATGTTTTTTTAAAAAGTTAATTGTTTTTCTTTTAAATTGTATCTTTAAACATTTTAAAATAAAAAAAAATAAATAAAAAGCTTATACTTGAAGGTTGTTTGCAACGTAAATAACCCAAATAGTTACTTCCGAATATAATATATCAGATCAAATTATAACTTCGAACTTCCACTGGTTTTTAAACAAAAAGGTACAGCTTAGCAAGTGTAAGTTGTGATACTAGTGGGTAGTTAGGGTGCAAATATCTGAAAAATAAAGCATGATAAACATCTCTAATAAAGGACTTTGACTTTTTCCATCAAAACATCCAAAATTCTAACTGCTGCTTAAGAGTTGAGATTACAATAAAATCATAAAAGCAGTTTTTAAAGCAAAATTGTTGTGTGTATAAAAAAGTCCTAGCTTGTACGTTGCTGTATGCAAAATTGTGTGATCCAAATTAAGCTCAAGTGAGAAGAAGAGTTGGATGAAAAGTGAAATGTGAAGCGCATAAAGCAGAAGAATGTGATGAGAAGTGTAGAGATATGGATATAGATCATGAGCAGAACAGTGGAAGTGGCAGTGCCACCACTTAAATTTGACAGTTTGGTGTGTATGGAGGAGGTTGGGAGGGAGAGCATTGTTTGAGAAATTATTCTTCCATGGTCCCTCCCTACCCAATTTGGTTCTTCTGGTTTTTCAGTGGTCGTGAAAAGACGTATGAGCACCACCACCGCCCTATGTTACTGTGCATCACTTTTGACCCCACCCACTAACTATTATTCCCATTGCATCACCAACTCTTTCAACCTTACCTCACACTATTTCTCTTTCTACTAATCTTCCTCCTTCCAATTACTCACATCCTTCATAGCAAATTCATATGTTGAAATATCTAAGTGCATGTAACAAAAAAAGCAAAAATCTAATGCACATCTAGAAACTCGTTTGAGACTTATGAGTGTCAATAATGAGGTGTTTGATTTATAAGTGTGAATCTATCATTACTCAGAAATATTCTGGCAGCTTTGCAATATACGTGGAACTGGTATAACACTCTACCTATTTTGAGGGTGATCGTGTTATAATTGGATTGAGTTTGAAATATATGATATATATGATATGATATTTTGGAGTTTACGGGCTGTCTAAGAATGCCTATATGCAATTAAATTCAAAGATGCTATGCTTTATGAATGATTCCTGCTTTAGTGGAAGTCAATTTCAATTTAAGTTATCGAGTTGGTGGGGTCGTGTAAACCCTTTTTAGGTTAGGTTGTACTACTGGTCATGTTGAAACTGTAAGTCAAACTCATTTTTTTTATATTAAAGATGTTTCTCATTCAACACACTATTGTACTGGATGCAATTCTATTGAAAAAAACATATGTCATGTATAAGTTAATGTTAATTAACGAAGTTCAACTTTTATTCTTGTCTTACAAAATTTTATGGGAAAATTAATATTAGCAAAGTCAAGTTAAACTGTCTTTTAATTAAAACCTTTGTTTGGGATCAAGGTATTGTTTGTATAGAAAGGTTTTGTTGATATTGTTGTTTTCTTTGGATGGTATGAAAGAAATTGAAGAACTGATAAAAGAAAAAGAATATAAGACAATTAGGGTAAAAAGTAATTTTATTGAATAAGTTGAAAAAACTAAAATGGATAAAAAAAATAAAATAAGATGATTTTTATTAATAATGTATATATTATTAGTAAGAAAAAATGTAAGAAGGGATGGGAGGAGAGAGAAGAAAAGTCTAAGCGAGAAAACAAACTTTTACTAAAATAAAGAGAATGCAAAAAAAAAAAAAATTTATTTTTAAAATTAAAATAAAAAAAAAAAATAAAAAAAAGGAAGGGAGGAAAAAAAAAAAAAGTATAAAAAAAAAAAAAAAATTTTACAAAAAAAAAAAAAATAAAAAAAAAAAAAAAAACTAATTATAAAAGTAACAGTAAATGAAGGTATATAAAGAGATATAGAAGCATACGGTCCAACACAGGAAAGACACTAAAAGTTATAGTTGTACACCATTCTTTGTGTTGTATACTCCGTTACATAACATCTCCCTTAAATCAATGGTTGGTTTAGGAAAAACCATTAGTTTATATCTGAATTAATTTAAAGAATAACACCATAAAGGTTTAGTGAAAGTGTCATCAATTTGAAGAGTTGCAAAGATATGTGTGAGGTAAGTTTGTTTATAATATTTTATTTTGAGGCGCATAATGTGGTTAGGAGTAAGGAGAAATACTTCAAGATTATCAGAGAATATCGGAGGTGTAGACAAAAGAAGACATAATTCATGAAGGAGATTGATAGCAACTTGATGTCAGCCAGCATTGCAACAACACTTTGGTATTTTGCTTCAGTCTGGAGATAACTTTTTGTTTGTGTCATGCTCATGAAATAGGATTTTGACCAAGGGAGACCATGTATCCATCGGTTAACTTGCGATCTTTAGGATATGATCCCCAATCTACATCAACAAAGACTTGAAGATGAAGATGAGAATACTTACGTAGAAGAATGTTGTGGTGTAGAGTTCCAACTACATAGCACAAGATATGTTTCACTTCTTTACAGTGATGTTCTTCTTGTTGATGCTTGAACTGACAAACTTTATTAACATTGTAAGCAAGGTCAGGAATAGTAATGAGAATATACTGCCAAGAGCCAACAATGGAGCGATGCAAAGAAGCGTCAGCCATAGTTGTTGATCCATCTTGTGTGAGACAAGTTGAAGAAATCACTAGGGTAGGTTGAGAATTAGAGTTTGTCATATTTGTTTTGTGTAGAAGGTTTCTGATGTATTTGATTTAACTCAAGTGAAGGTATCCATCTCCATCCAAGAAGCTTCTATACCAAGAAAGTAATGTAGACGACTAAGGTATTTTAAGGCAAAATGGTTGTGAAGCATGAATATAAGAGTTTGAATATCAATAGAGGATATACCTATGATAATAATATCATCAACATGAATTAGTACCAACAATGTAGATTTATTTTGAGATTTGACAAATATGAAGAATCACTTTTCGTGGAACAAAAATCAAAAGATGAGAGTGTAGCACTTGGCTTATGGAACCACCATGAGTGAGGTGCTTATTCTAGACCATATATGGTCTTATGTAGTTTGCAGACTAAGTTGCGATTAGACGCTTCAAAACCAAGTGGTTGAACTATGAAGACTATTTATTCTAAATCCCCATATAGAAAGGCAGTATTGATGTCTAGTTGATGAACAAGTCAGTGATGTCTAGTTGATGAACGTATAATAGTAGGTTTCAGAATAGGACTGAATGTTTATGAATAAGAAGATATTATGTATAAAACCTATTATTTTCGAGCATTTCCTCTTAATCCAGGAGCCTATTCTTTTTGAACCTTTCCTATTAAGCCAAGAGTAAGGATTCAACATCTTCAACTGTATAAGGATCAAGCCTTGTCCTAATAGAGGTGACTTCAATATAGTCTTCATTTGTAATGGGTGAACCCACAGCAGCTAACGTATACACTATCTTCTTGATATTAAGAAGAAAAGTTGCAATGGTGCAGTCACACTTTGGATTGTGAAGCTGTAACTTCAGGTTCACAAGTTGAGTTTGAGAGGCATAGTAGACTTGAAGTTTGTTCCAGATTTGATGAGAAGATTCAATACCCAATCTTGGTGAGAATTAGAGTGGTCATCGATGTAAGAAGTCATGCCATAATCAATTGGTCTTGTTGACAATAGTTTATAAAATATTGATTTGTACAATGTGAGAAAGCAATATTCTTCATTAAGAAACTAAGGTGGAACAAGTTATCCAAGAAATTTTGCAGGTTCAAACCCCATATATAGCCAAGACTTGTTGTTTCTAAATGAGAAAATTGTTGTCATGTCATATTTAAGAGTAATAAGAGTAGTAAAAGTACAAAGAGAGGATGTGAAAGTGAAAAAAAAAATCGTGTTGGTAACAATAGAAGAGGATGAATTAGTGTTGATTATAGTAGAAGAAGATGAAACCATGGAGGCTCTTGATAACATGTAAAAAAGAAGGTAGAAAGGTGTAGTTAGAAAAGAGAAAAACATGGAAAGAAAAAAAAAACTTTTATTAAAGTGAGAAGAATAAAAAAAAAACTAATTATAAGTACATAAAGAATACAAAATCATACATTCCAGTACAAGGAAGGCACTAAAAAATATAGTTGTACGCTATTCTATTCTGTTTTTGTATACTCTAGTTTGTAACATTATTATTTATTATTTTTAATACAAACTATATTCATAATAGAAAAAAAACATCCATATTTGTTATATATATAATCAGTTATGTGTAAAAAAAAATACACTTCAAATCATCTACCATTTTAGTAACATAATAAATTATATATATTTCCATTCTTTTGTCACCTCTCTACGATGGAAAGGAAAAAAATACATCATTCATCTCTATAAATCAATGATTTCAAACAAGCTAAATTTGCATAAATATAGGTCATTCATCAAAAACTATAGTAAACCAATAAAAATAAACAAGGTGTAATATTAATTGGAACTAAGATTAATATACTCATAAAAAGTTTATAAAAATCAAAGTATAAAATTATATACCTTTTTAATGTTAAGTGCTATTATATATACACAAGTTACTCGTATGTGAGATTAATTTGAAATAAATAAAAAAAAGTCAAGTCTCTAACATATGATATTAAATATCATTGTTTTAGTATAGTTTAATCGATAAATACACATAATTTTTAATAATATTTAAACATCAAAATTATATTCCTTTCTTAACTTTAACCAGATCTTAATACATTTCAAAATCTTCTAAAATGAGTTCTCTTATATTAAGATTATTTTATTTGATTTTCCAACACTCAGTTTTTTATGACAAATTATTACATTAAGAAAACAAGTTTTCAAAAATTAATAATAACAGCCACACAAATCCAAACAATTTATTATCCAAATCAAATTCTTTAACAATATCTACAATATATACTTAACTCCCTTCAATACCTAAAATTCGTTTCCTTTTCAACCATTTAAGATAATCAAATATGAGAATGTTAATAAGGTCATTTAGACCATTTCCACAAGTATGCATGTTAATATTCAGTCAAACTTTTCTAATACTTAATTCCAATTTTATTCTTAATCAATATTTGAAACAAAATTATTGTTAAATCTTCACGTTTCTAACCAAGGGTTTAATGTACATTTTAATATATTTTTTTAAGATCTCAATTATCATAATGCCACAAGTTATCTCCTTTAATTGAAAATTCTTTATTTTTACATTCCATTCCATTTGGTTCTATCGACGGATTTATTCCATTTGGTTCTATCGATGGATTTGCGTGAATTGAACAAGAGCGATAAAAAAGCAAAAAAAGACAAAATCCAATACGTAAAAAATAATTTAAAAATTGAGAAAGTAAAAGAATTTTGGTGTCAGACTAAGGTATGATTTTTATTTTTTTATAATTAATTCTTATTAGTAATATATTAACATTTATATTTATATTAAAATAAAATAAATATAATCAATTATATAATGTAACGTAATAAAATAATAATAATAATTATTATTATTAAAATAATAATAAATTTAACAAAATTACGAAATAATAATACTAAAATATTAATAATAAATTTATAAAATAATAATAAAAATAAGATAATTATAAAAATAAAATATTAATAATATTAATATTAAAAACTAATAACTCATAAACTTTTATAATTTTCTTTTTTTTTCACCATTCATCCCTTCATCCAAACAACTAATTTTTTACACATTTTCCTCTTAAATCCACTCTCCCATCCAAACAAAATATTAAAGAACTCTTAATTCACCTTTTTCAATCAAATATTACATGTAAAAACACAACCTCAGTCGTAAATAAAAAAAAAACATAAATTTAAGAAAAAATACAAAAAATTACTTATATTAAAATTCTCATCAAATAAAGTTGACCTAATTTTTGTTGTCTTTTAATCGTCAATCTCTAAAAGATAAAACAAACAAATAATCATATAAAAAATTTAAAAAGACTAAGAATAATAAATTTTTAAAGAAATGATCATTTCCAATAAATAAAAAGTAAAATATTTCATATTATATATATATATATATATATATATATATATATATATATTTTTATATAGAAATATTTAAATAAACAATTTTATAAATAAAATTATTTACATTATAAATATATTATATTTATATATTTAAAAAAAAAAAATAAAT
>Ga0099824_1010589_pt1 | contig 10794 bp, 2 predicted proteins | sample SiratrowhiteBW_FD_76837 | JGI IMG/M metagenome (GOLD analysis project Ga0099824, IMG submission 76837) | Root nodule microbial communities of legume samples collected from California, USA - Siratro white BW | ecosystem: Host-associated > Plants > Roots > Nodule | place: USA: California... | reverse complement strand
TTTTTTCTTATTTACGAAATAAAAGTGAAAAAAGAGATGGTGGTATTCAGTGTTCATAGATGGGAAGAGTAAAAGAACAAACCTTTTGAAAGCTAGGAGATCACCGAACAATCACCAAACCAAGAACTCAACGAAAACAAATGTGGACAAACTAACACTTCCAAAACCACAAAACACAAACAAATAGTCAATAAAATAACAATATCAGTGAACGCAAACAAAAATGGAGGAGAAAGAAACAACTCAAAGCTTCAAACGAAAAGCACCTCGAACGGAGCTTGAAACGAAAATGAAACCGTTCACACTTTGCCCTCAACGAATATGAAGGAGAACGAGTGTAATGGACTTGAATGGAGAAGCAATAGAAGTCGAAACAGCAGCCAAGAAGACGCCGGAACAGTGCAGGAGAACGCACATTTTGGAGGGAGAAGAAAAGTGAAAGTGAAAACGCGTGGCTGAATCAAAACAGCAGCACCACGTCGGTTCTGAGCTTCCAACCGACGTGGTACATGACTTGAAACCCCCAATTTTAATTTTTGATGCACCACAATGTCGGTTACAAGCTCGGAACCAATGTTGTGCTAAACCCTAATTTTACCTAATTTTTTTATCAAATTATCAAACTGACCATGACGTCGGTTGGACTCATAAAACCGACGTCATGTTGGTACAATCCACGTCGGTTAGAAGCCCATAACCGACGTGGTGGCTCACCCGCCAATTTAAAATTTTAAAATCCTGAATTTTATTTTTTACTGCCCTCACAACGTCGGTTTTGGTGTTTAACCGATGTGGTTTTCACATCACAACGTCGGTTTTACTCCAACCGACGTCATAATATTCATTTATTTACAAAAATGTCACCGTGTTTTTGACAATGTCGGTTTTTGGTTTAACCGACATTATATTGACGATGTAGAAGCCGTTTTTTTACTAGTGATATTAGAAATTTGAAAATATTACAAAAATATTTAAAAGAAATTTGTAAAGATGTTAAATAATATAATAAAGAGACAAAAGTACTTAAAATGATTATTGAAAAATTATTTTACGTTATAAATTTGTTGATAAAATGTTAAAAATATTAATAATAAATATAGGTATAAAATTATTTCTAATTTTATTTAATATAATTGTTTTAGAATAATTATTTAATATGAAATTTATTCCATACATTTACTGAAGTATATTATAAAATTAATATTGTTCATTGATTATTATTAAATTAATTAATTTTTAAGTTAAATATTATTACATAATTTACTGATAATGAAAAAATCTAAAAAATAATACAAATTTAAAAGATTTAAAATGGTTTTGTAATTATAATAGTTTTGTTGGTATTAAAGTAATAAAAGAAAATGCAAAGTGAAAAAAATATACATCATTCAGGTTTTGAAGGTAATTAATTTGGTGAATGGTATCAAAATAGTGTTTCCGATATAAAATTTCAAAATTAGTTTAGAAGAATTTAAAATCTATACAGATTAAAGAACGTTTTTTTTTCTTCTTATGTTTCAAAAAGTTTATCAGAATAATATATATAATATATTATATAATTTAAATATAAAATAAATTCTTCATTTTACATTATAAATCTGATTAAATTTTTTTAATAGTTACTAATATTATTATTTGTCCAAAATTTCGGTACTGTGTTTTTATTTATTTATTGATTCTTTATAGATAAAAATTATTATTTTGAGATTTATATATTTAAATAATATTTTATGATAAAGTTGATTTTCTTATCTTTTCTTGAATGGTAGAAAATCTTATTTCTTAAATTATTTGGCAAAAAGTTAAACTATTTACATCCTAGAAGACTACATTTTCCACATTAACCAAAAAGCACTTTGGTAGGACTTCCGCCTCCTCCTTGTGCTATGATCATTCTCTCCTTTTTTCTCTTTTCAATTTGTCTGTTATTTGTCACAGTCACCATTTCTTTCTTCTTCTTCTCCTCTTTGACCATTTCCTCTTTTTTTTTCTTCCTTATAACTTTTCCTTTATATGACACACCACCATCTTGTTTTTCTTCTCCTCTTTCACCGAGTTCTATGTCTAGTTACTAAAGTTTAGAACAAAAACATATTGATGCTTTCAAGAAAAAAATGCATGTAATAATCTCATGATAGTAGTTACTAAAGTTTAGAACAGAGACAAAGTTCTATCTCTCACTCTCCCTATCAACTGTAACTTAACACTGAGAGATTAATCAACAAAAATAGGATATTTCTTATTCTGCCAGTCATATGTATCCTTCATAAACTTACAAACTTCTCCTCCCATATAAAGATTGAGGTGCTTTTCTGGTACTACAATAATCTTTCAAATATCAACACCTACACCTTCAATTCTAATTTATAATGATTTCTTATATAGTTATGAATTAATATTTATTCTTAGATAGTTATGATATAGGTTGTCACAATTTATAATGATTTCTTATATAGTTATGAATTAATATTTATTCTTAGATAGTTATGATATAGGTAGTGACAACCAACTTACTTACATTAAATTTGGAATTTTGTCTATGTGTTGGTTTGAAAATTAATGGCCAACTATATGCTACTACAAGTCCAATTAATTGTTACTACCTATAGCATATCAAATTAAAGTTGTTACGACTTTAAGATATTATTTGTTTAAAACATAATATTAATATAAATAATTTGATATAATAAATTAAAATATGGATTAAAAGTATCAATACAATTATCTTTGTAATAAAAAATATAATTCTTTATTACAAAGTAGATAATATAATTAATAAAGAATATAATTATTTTTAACCATTTAATGAATAATGTTTTAATAGCTTTTAAGTATAAAAAGTTTTATGGTATATATAAAATTGTTCAGGTAATAACTTATTTAAAAAGAACATTAATTTTTAACCATTATTTCTTATTCATTGCATATAAATAATTTTATATAATAAATTAAAAAATATTAAAGATATCAATTTAATTATCTTTTGTAACAAAAATAAAAAAAATGCAATTTTATTTTAATTAATTAAGAAATATAAATTTTATTATTTATTTATTTTAATTTTAAATTATTGTTATTATAAAAATGATGATTTAATCAAATTAAAAAACATAAACTATTTATTTAAATATTAAATAACTTTTTGTTTTTAGTTATGTTGAATATAACACTTATTATTAATAAAATTTATTCGTATTATATAATATTTAATAATTCCATATTAATTAAAATTAAAATTTAAAATAGTTATAGACATTTTTTTATTTTTTTAAAATTTTTAAGAAGCTGTTAATAAGAAAAAAAGAGTAAATAATACTTTATCAATAAAGAATATATTTTTTTTAAACATTTATGTAGTAATATTTTAAAACATAATATTAATTTTAAAAAACTATTCTTTATAACATGTATATAGATAATTTGATGGTAGTTACTTCCTGCACGATACAAAATGCTTCCTGCACTTAAAAAATTCTTAAAATACCAATAATGTCCTTGTTATTTTATATATTAAATAATTTTTATTTTTCTCATATTTACAGAAACATCTCTCTTATATTTTTTTAAAATATTTAGTTTTATGATAACTAATTCAATGTTGCTTAAAAAATATAGATATTTCTTAATATTTATTAGATTTTTTTATTATTTATCAAAAAAGTTTGTTAGTATTTATGAGAGAAGTTAAAAGTTTCTTACTTGATTGCACTTAGCACTTATATGTGTACATGGAGAGAAAAAAAATCATTTAATAAATAAATCCTAAAATAAAAGTAATGAGGAGATTGTTAACATATTAAGAATTTGTTAAGTGCAGAAAACAATATGTATCGTGTAGGAAGCAACTGCCTAATTTAATATAATAAATTAAAATATAGATGAAATGTATCAATTTAATTATATTTGTAATAAAAACAAAAATATAATTTTATTATAAATAATTAATAAATAAATATTTTATTATTTATTAAGCTTAATTTTAAATTGTTCTAATTATAAATTTTATTATTTGGTCGAGTTAAAAAATATAAAATATTTATTTGAATATTAATGTTTTTATTCTTATTTGTTAAGCTGAATACAATTTTAAAGTTCCTATTAATAAGATTAATTAATGATAGATAATATTTTTAATCTGATATTATTTAAAATATAAATAATAATAAAAGTAATAATAATAATTGGTGAGTTTGTTTTAAATTTGTTTATTTAAATTTTTTTTAAATGAAATAAAAAAATATTTAATTAAGATAGAATATATGTTTTTTAACCATTTAATGGATAATATATGTATAAAATATTTTATCACATGTGCAAAATTGTTCAAATAATAAATTTTTGGTATTAATTATTTAAAAAATAATATTAATTTTAAATAATTATTTATTATGAAATGTATATAGATTCAGAACCCATCGGTTTTATGTCCATTAGATTTTCTAGAGTGTTATTGGTGATCTCTCCCTTGTTAATCCAATGTTATCTTGTGTATTGGATTATATGTTAGTCTCTGGTAGGTGCATACTTAATGAGTCTTCCCGAAGATGATAGATCCATGTGTGGCCGATATGTATGATGTGGTCCATGTGTGGCCGATGTGTGTGATGCGATCTATGTATGGCTGCTGGATGTGATGTAGTTCATTGATGTATGATGTTTGATATGAATACTTGAAATCAAAATGTATTTAGTATTGAAACTTTATATGCTAATCTTTTAAGAAATCCTTATGAATAATTAATATGGTTTGTTCTTTCTGCATGTATTGAGTATGTTATAAAATTTTCTTTTCACTAGCTTACCCTTGTTTTTCATATTGTTTCGTAAACTACGATGATTATACTATGTACATGAGCAAATACAAATGCAGGTGTACGAGTATATGAAAGATTATAAACTTTATTTTAGAATTTGTTTCCCTTTGTTAGATTCACTGTATGTTAACAATATATATTTTTGGAATGTTACAAAAAATTTTCTTTCAATCTTCTTTTTAAAGTGACTGTAAAAAATAATCTCCTCTCACATATCTCTTTTTGTAAATTGTTAGAAACAAATAAGTTTTTCTTTTTGCAAATCTTTGGCTAGATATCTGTTTCCTATAGGTGTCTTTGGAAACAAAGATATCCTAAGTGTTCAATAATTTTTTAAATTAATGATAATTACAACAAGTTTTAAATTAATGATAATTAATGTAATACTTAGTTATTATGACATTATTAATATATTACCACATCCATTAAACAATTGTATGAATATGTAAAAATTATTTGCAAATAAATATCTAAAAATATCTATAAAATATCAGATGAATATCTAAACAGAAAATATCTATATATAAATATATAAAAAATATTATTCACTTCATTTAAATTATAACAAAGAATCTTATATAGTATAAAATTATATATATATATACATATATATATATATATATTCTTATATAAATGAAAATCAAGTAAATTAAATATTGTGAAAATACTTATTGATAATCAACAGACAAAATCAGACTCATGAATTTATTATGAAAAAACACTCATGAATTTATTATGAAAAAACACTATAATATTGACATGCTAGAATTTGCTATGAAAAAACACTATAATATTATCATACCAATAATAAAAACGTATTGGTATTTATAAAAACATTAGTAAAAATATTTAAATTATTTAAATTATAAAGATATTATAGATGATTGTTGATGATTAACGACAAAATCAGGTACAAATTTTATTCGATGTTACAATATTTGGAGGATTCTTGCAAAATAAACGTAAAATCTTATGTCATTATAGTGAATTATTATCTCATTCCAAATAAATATAAAATCCTTATATTAACAAACAAATCTTTGAAGTAGAGAAAAATCTCTCATTTATTTTCTTTTCATAATTATAGCAATTATTTTAAACTATTATTTTTCAAAATTATGTTATCTAATGATATATCTTTTAAAAATAATATTCTTGTTTACATACATTAAAAACATTTACAAAGATGCATTAAAAATCCTTATGATGACCTGACAGCCAACATGAGTTTCAATAGTAGAATGGTTGAATCATATTATCTTGAACTTTAAGAATGGTAAACGTACACAATATTTAAAGACACGGTAAAAATAAAATTATAACAGTCTAACCTTAAACTATTTATTTGAAAGAAAATTGTTTAAAGTTAAAAACGCTTATAAATCACAGTAATCCAATAACAATGAGTTATTAGAACAAAGAAGGTCATCGATATTTGTACTGCACAAATAAATCCTTGAAATTTAAAAGTTCTTCCGTTTATTTTTTTTCATAAATTATAATAATTATCTGAAACTAAAAACTTTCTTCCTTTATTATTTTACAAGGATATACTCGGCCAAATGTCTATCATGTTGTATTTCTATTCCTTAAAAATATAGAAACACAAATATATTCAATCACAGAACCAGTCACAAAATCGGTCACTGTGCATCAGCGATCAGCAAAATAGCGACTGAAACGTTTGGTCACTAAATCGGTCACTATTTTAATCAGTGACCGATTTTGGTCATTTAGTAACCGATTTTTTAATCACTATTAATGATTTTTCTAATAGTACACATATCATGGAATGAGAGTGATACATTAAAATTGTGCTACACTGCTGATAGGAAATTGAATTTCACCCTTATTATTATGTGATTATGAAAATCTTAGTTTTTCAGTGATTACTTCTTGTGCACCCAGACTAAAGGGTATATATAAATATCTTTTCAAGGTAAGACTTTAAAAGAAATAGTACTTTGTGTCACGGTTGTGCAGGGTCTTATTAATGTAATTTTTTTTCTCATGTTGTCTCTGTTCCCTTTCTATCCACTCCCTAGAATTTCATTTTTTGTATTCAAATAAACAAAAAGGATGGACCTAGATTGTAACTTTCATTTTATACTGTAGGTAGAGGCTGTACAGGTAGAGGCTGTACAGGGAAATATGGTTTTGCTCTCTGGTCTGGATCTAGTTGATGGAACTATAAGCCTTCAGTCCTTGCTTTTTATGCAAACTTTAGTAGAATACTGTACCACTCGTGATATTGGTATTTGTTTAACTATGAATTTTTTATGCTTTTAAGTAAATGTATGATAATGTTGCTTCCGAATCTTATCAACAACCAGTGTTTGATCTCTAAGCCTTAATTAATGTATAACAGATTTTAACAATTTGATTTTCAATTACTGTAAGTAACTTTAAACAATTATTAGCTCGATATCAAATTTAATTCCCATTTGAGAAAAATGATATATAATAAATCATCACTACCTTTTACTAGGTAATGAAACTCTTGTACTCTTGTATTCGAATTATTTGGAAGCTTTATATTATGGTATACATTTAGAGTCAGCAATGAAATGTACTTAAGCAATATTATATTTTCTTACATTTCTTTATAGAAGTTGAATGAAATATCTCATCTTAAAAAGGTTGTATTTCTTCATGAGGATAACTTACTTTCTGTAGCATCTATTAGCTTTTCGGAGGACTTAACTTTGGTTCTCGAAAATTGTTGGATAATGGCGGTGAATTGTTAACTATTTTATGCATCATGTCCACTCTTTCGTTTTGTTTTCATTTAAGAAGAATAGAATTGCTTTTCCAAATTATTTCATAGCATCTCCTTGCAGCTTTAACATTTCCCATGGAAGAAAAATGATATTTTAACAACTCTCATGAAATAAACAACCTTGCTATAATAACAATAATAATGATACAAGCGTATAAGTTAATGGAAAATGTTACTTTGACACTGGTTTTTCTCTTACTTCCATTTGACACTCCAATGTGGCAGTGCTGTCTCGCGTGGCAATGAAAGAGAAAACGCGAATGGTTTTGGCTTACGTGGTTTATCTTTGTCTTTTTACAAAGGATGTTTTTTGTCATTTGCCATCTGAAAATGCAGGGCAATTTGAGAGGGAAAAACAGATCTCATTTCGCATTGCACTCATTACCCCCGCTTACTCTGAAGGAGAGAGAACAGAGGAAACACCAAGATTCGCGTTTCTTTTGCCACCATCGCGTTCCTTTTGCCACCGTTGCGTTCGTTTTCCGGCCGCCAATCCACTGTTGAAGCTTTACCGTTTGCATTGTTGGTATTGACCCTAAACCCTAAGGTTTTTTGGTGTGAAACATGCTTGCTATGTGTCGATGTTTGCTTCGTTTATGGTTTAGGGTTTGTTCACGTGGTTTGATCTTGCTTTCTGGTTATGCCTGTACACGAAAAAAATGGTTTCTTGATGTGTTCTGGGTTGATGGTGTCAAACCTTGCTTCGTTTATGGTCTACGGTTTGTTCACATGGTTTGCTCTTGCTTGTTGGCTATGCATGTACGCGAAAAAAAGGAAAATGGTTTCTTGCTGTGTTTCCATCTTTCACCCGCCAATGTCCTCCTTCTACCCCTGTGTGTGTTGCAAAACTACACACAGCGAACCATTTAGATGAACTGAGCTAATCACTTAGTGTTTTGACCACTAAGACACGTTTGTCTTCCAGAACTACACATAACGAACCACTTAGGTGAACTGGGCGAACCACTTAGACATTCCACTACTAAGACAGTGTGTGTGTACCAAAAGTACACACAGCGAACCACTTAGGTCAACTGGGCGAACCACTTAGACATTCCACCCCTGAGACACATGTTTGTGTTCCAAAACTACACACAGCGAACCATTTAGGTGAACTGGGCGAACCACTTAGACATTCCACCCCTGATACACATGTTTGTGTTCCAAAACTACACACAGCGAACTACTTATTCGAACTGAGCTATGTTTTCACCACTAAGACACGTGTGTGTGTTTCAAAAGTACACATAACGAACCACTTATTTGAACTGAGCTAACCACTTAGATATTCCACCCCTGAGACACATGTTTGTGTTCCAAAACTACACACAGCGAACCACTTAGGTGAACTAGGCAAACCACTTAGACATTCCACCCCTGAGACACATGTTTGTGTTCCAAAACTACACACAGCGAACCACTTCGGTGAACTGGGCGAACCACTTAGACATTCCACTACTAAGACACGTGTGTGTGTTCCAAAAGTACACACAGCGAACCACTTCTTTGAATTGGGCGAACCACTTAGACATTCCACCCCTGATACAAATGTTTGTGTTCCAAAACTACACACAGCGAACCACTTAGGTGAACTGGGTGAACCACTTAGACATTCCACCCTTGAGACACATGTTTGTGTTCCAAAACTACACACAGCGAACCACTAAGGTGAACTGGGCGAACCAGTTAGACATTCCACTACTAAGACACGTGTGTGTGTTCCAAAAGTACACATATCGAACCACTTATTTGAATTGGGTGAACCACTTAGCTACTTGTGGGTTCTTGGATGTCATACTTAGTGAAACACTTAGGATTCCTAAAGAAATATTTATGTTGGGTGGTGAACTTCATGGTCAATAGTACCATCCAGTTGCTGCTGCAGTGTGTGTGTTCCAAAATTACACTTATCTGAACTACACACAGCGAACCACTTAGGTGAACTGAGCTAACCACTTAGTGTTTTCACCCCTCAGACACGTGTGTGTTCCAAAATTACACACAGCGAACCACTTAGGTGAACTGAGCTAACCACTTAGTGTTTTCACCCCTCAGACACATGTGGGTGTTCCAAAACTACACACAGCGAACCACTTAGGTGAGCTGAGCTAACCACTTAGACTTTCCACCCCTCAAACAAATGTGTGTGTTCCAAAACTACACACAGCGAACCACTTATGTGAACTGGGCGAACCACTTAGACATTCCACCCCTGATACACATGTTTGTGTTTCAAAACTACACACAGCGAACCACTTATGTGAACTGAGGTAACCACTTAGTGCTTTCACCCCTCAAACAAATGGGTATTCCAAAACTACACATAGCGAACCACTTAGGTGAGCTGAGCTAACCACTTAGTACTTTCACCCCTCAAACAAATGTATGTGTTCCAAAATTAGACACAACGAACCACTTAGGTGAGCTGAGCTAACCACTTAGTACTTTCACCACTCAAACAAATGTGTATGTTCCAAAAGTACACACAGCGAACCACTTATGTGAACTGAGGTAACCACTTAGTGCATTCACCCCTCAAACAAATGTGTCTTCCAAAACTACACACAACGAACCATTTAGGTGAACTGAGCTAACCATTTAGCTGCTTGTGGGTTCTTGGATGTCATGCTTAGTGATAAACTTAGGATTCCTAAAGAAATATTTATGTTGGGTGGTAATCCTCACGGTCGATAGTACCATACAATTGCTGCTGCAGTCTTGTTGGACTGATTTTGCAAAGACTGTGACTTGAAAGCAGGAAATGTATGTGTGTTTGAAAAAATTAAAAAGGCATGGTTTTGGTTTTAACCTTGCTATTTTACTATCATATAGGCCAGACATGAAAATAACATCTCTAAATCGCAATTCCTGGCTTCTTAATTTTTTCAAACACACATACATTTCCTGCTTTTAAGTTATTGTCCTTTACAAAGTCGGTCCAACCAGTCTTCAGCAGGTATTTTGTAGTGTTACTATTTGACGAAGTGAGGTATTCATGCCAACTTGTTTCTTTAGAAAACAAAAAACTAACTTTGTTAAGTAGGTTTTGGTGCTTGTGGGTTCTTGGATGTCATACTTAGTGATACACTTAGGATTCCTAAAGAAATATTTATTTTGGGTGGTGATCTTCACGGTCAATAGTACCATACAGTTGCTGCTGCAGTCTTGTTGGACTGATTTTGCAAAGACTGTGACTTGAAA
>Ga0099824_1010578_pt1 | contig 10802 bp, 4 predicted proteins | sample SiratrowhiteBW_FD_76837 | JGI IMG/M metagenome (GOLD analysis project Ga0099824, IMG submission 76837) | Root nodule microbial communities of legume samples collected from California, USA - Siratro white BW | ecosystem: Host-associated > Plants > Roots > Nodule | place: USA: California... | reverse complement strand
GTAATGGTGGTGTGTTTAAATTTAAAACTAGAACATACAAAATTGCAAAAAAATATTTTTACCATTAACACAAAAAAAAAAAAAAAAAAAAAAAAAAATTAATTTATTGAGAAATTTTTTAAAAAAAAAAAAAAAAAAAAAAAAAAAAAGCTAACTCAATTTTCAAATTTTACAAGTGCTACGTGTAGTTCATAGCTAATACAGTAAATTAGTAGACTCCTATGGTTAACCCGTGCAGTTGATGATACTTCACCATGTATGCAGCGTTCAGTCAAGAGTTTTCGATATCTGACAGACTTCTGTTTTGCAGATGGACAACAGTCCAACCACTGGCAGCGTAAACACAACCACAGCTGAGAAGCAACGTCTAGCAAAATCTTCCCTTTCGTTCAACTGTAAGAAGTAAGTATTTTGCACCAGCTACTCATATGGAACTCAAGATGGAAGTGAACAATGTCTCTGCAATTTGTGTTTCACAACTGATTCCTGGTGTTTTCATAATTTTCCACGCAGCGCAACATTCAGGAAGATGTTCCCTGAGTATGTGGAGAAGTACAACCAGCAACAACTTTCTGAACAGGCTGCTCAAGAGCGGGTCTCATCAGAGGCGTCCCCTGACAAGAGTTTAAAGTCAGTTTTGGAGAACAAATTAGAATCCTCAGGAGAAGATGTGAGAAGAGTAGATGGGTTGAAGGATATGAGGAAAAACAGAAAACCATTTCCCACATGGATGATGTTATTACTCTTCTCCATCTTTGGGGTTGTAATGGCCTTACCTCTGCTTCAGCTGTGATGATAGGCAAAAAAAATTCTTCACAGGAGGTAAAAGGGTCCACAAAGTGTTCTCCTGGAACTGGTTCTATATGTTCTGCTTAGGTTGTTCTGTCTAACAGAATTTGTATAGGGAAATGATGGACATGGAGGCTGCGTTTACTATGGGTTGATGTTACTCCTTTATGTCTATTTTGCCAGCTTCTTGGTGGTGAATGTTAAGAAGTTACATGTTTGCTACTTGTGATTTTCTTCTAAATGTTTGAGGTTTGTCCCGTAGTGTTGCTCACACTGCACATGCTGCTTGGCTACATTATGCTTTTTAGAACGGGAAAATTATATCCGATTAAACCATTGACGTATGTAACAAAAACAAAAAGAAAACGTAGAAACGTAATTTGCAGTAAAACTTTATAATGCCAACGTGGATATAGAGTGAAAAGTTGATGATGGAATACGTGCCTACTTTCTGTGAAGAAATGTGGAATATTGACATTTTTTTTTCTCATTTTATGATTTTTGGCAAATTTTAATAAACGATGTTTTCCTTCTATAAGAAATTAGAATAAATTACATTTTTTATAAACTTTTTGCCACAATAAAATTTTAGCATTGGGTTTTATTTCTTACGACTTTTATATTTTAGAAAGATTTTAAAAAATGTTATGGACATAATTTATTTTAATTTCTCAGTACTATTTCAAAAAAAAAAGTTCAAGTTAAAAAGTTGAAAAGAAACAAATATAAAAGATTATTTTATTTATTTATTATTAATAATACTACTATTTAACTATTCATGTTATAATTACTAAAATAAAAAAATGCAAAAGAAATAAAATAGTTTATAATCATTGAATGTGGAAAAAAAATGGTAGCCCTAATCTTTGCTTGAAAAAAATTGGTAGTTTTTTTTTCTTCGGTTTTAACGTCTTCCTCGTGTCGTTCTGCTGCCCTTTTTCCAATCAATCAATCCCTTCATCTTTAGGATGGATAGAAATGAAAGTCATTTCTCAAATTGTGACATTGTAGTCAACAAAGTACTTATTATATTCCACAACTCTTCCCATATCTGTTATTTTGAGACAATATATACACCATAAGAAATTATTATTATATTGACTTTTTCATAAGAACCCACTAAGAGATTATTATAATTATAAATCAATTATTAAACAAAATGTTGATAAACTTTTATTTTCTAAAACAGTTCAAGCAGTATATATTTGAAAGAGTTGTTCCACGAAGCTACGAATTTGAGGAATGTGGTTAATGGCCATAGACTCACAGGGCACCTTCCCAAACATGCGGCGTAATTGACGGACCCATCCTTCCGCTCAAAACGGGACTACTCCCTAATATTATTCACTTCCATTTTCACTTTAAATCAAACTCATTACTTTTTGTACTTTTATTATACATTCATTTCATCAAATTAGTTTATGCCTTTCCAACAATATATAGACACAGGAAAATACCAACCTGAAAAAACAAAGTAAAAGTTTTGTTAAAGAGAAATAAAGATGAACAGATTGAGATTAGAAAAATTAAGTAAAAAATAGTATAAAAATCTCAATATTTATAAAATTATTTTAACTTTTTTACTAAAAGGTAAAAATTAATTTTATTTTCGATTACCTCTTCTTTCTGACAACCAAAGAAACTATAAAGTAAAAAATATTTCAAAAATTATAATTACAAGAAAGGAAACTAAAACTTTGAGAAAGGAAACTAATATTAATTTCTTGATTTTGTACATAATCAAATTGTCAGAATAAAATAAATATTAATGTTCATAAAAACAAAATCCGATAATTAATATTAATTTTTTTCTATAAGTCTTTTATTTATATTCTTTAAAAAAAGAAAAAATAATAAATATATGTATATATAAGGAATGATATCACAACGTAGAATATAAATAAATAAATAACTATTTTTTTATCATAACTAGAAAAAGCATTAAAAGATTTATTAGAAATATTAAATATTTTATTAACTGGTTATTAACTTCGTATTTTTTTAATTAGATTTGATCATGACCCAACGTATAATTCTTACATATGTTTTTCTGTGTCCTAAACTTGGACACTCTTAATATACATACACAAAAAGCTAGGTGAAGCAGGAGTCGACGCAGGGGATTTTGATCAAAGAATAAAGCATATGGCATGAGTTCGACAACATTTTGATCTAAGGTTTTATAACGTATTTAGAATTAGATTTTTGTCTACGAATTGTTTCATGATTTGTTTATATTCTTACCTCAATTCAGAAGTTACATTTTCCACTTCTAATTAAACAAACATTTTGGTGTAAAAACATGTTTACTTGTTAACAAGCACCCAGACTATTGCCATTACTTATACTTTAACTTCTAATATCAAAGTGAAATTCCAATTTAGTTTTTCTCCTTTCACAGTTTCTCTTCTTCACTATTGAATTTCCACTGTTTTGTTTTATTTTAGTAGTATTCTTAGTCATGGTCTTAGAAAGAGTTATAATTTGGGTGAAAAATGAGATTTTTTTATCTAATTGAAAAGGTGAAGATAAAGTGAAATGTAGTGATTAAGTATGGTCACAGGTGAGGAGAGAAATGGTTGTCACAATAATTATCAATATTTACCCACTTTTCGGTCAGGATATTTGGATGCTTGGTTTCTATAAAAAACTAAACACTTTCTTCAATTGCTTCTTTAACTTCACTTCCACATTAAAAGTGAAGTTGGATTTATAATATGTTTGGTTTGGTGGAGAATCAAACTGTGTGGATTTATGGTTTATATTCAAGTTGAAATTATTCTGTGTAACTTTATTTTTTACATTACAATCATAAATTTAAGACTAATGCCACGTCAAATACTATTTGTAGTGTTTTTTTCTTTTTTGTTTTTAAATTTTAAGTTCTACCATTTCCAATTGGCATTATTAGCCTAGCAATTTTGTCTTGTGTTTAGTGTGAATTTGATGTACTATGTTATATAAGACAATCCCTTCTCATGTGAATTCACCTTCCAATTTACGCCAATTCTTCCTGTATGAGAAAAATGTGAATGATAAGCCTAAAACTGCAATGCCATTTCAACCACCACAGTTACTGTCATCTCCATAACTGGCCATGTGACTTTGATATTTTTATGGGGAGTTGTTGAACTTTGCCGTTGGTGATCCAAGTCAGTAAATTCCCCCATGTGAACTAATTTGATGTAAAAGTTAGAAGCTTTTTGTTTTCCATTTGAAGGGAATTTTGCAATGAGGCACTATTCTTGTCCCTAGGAAGACTTATCTAGTCAATTTGGAAAATCCTTCAGAACCTCATTCTTTTCCTTCTCTTCTGCTTTTGATATAGTTCATCTCAAAGTTTATGGTTTTTGTGGAAAATGATGAAATCTCCATCACAAGCAACCTATGAAGAATGTCATTTTGATGACTATGGATTTGATCTGCAGCAAGACTTTAGCCAGGTATTTGGTAGTTCACTTGTTGGTTCTTGAATTTTAACACAAATGTTGCTCTTTGTGAACTTGTTAGAGACAATGACATAAAAGATTTCAACAAATGTTGTATTGAGATGGTTTCATTTTTATTTGGATGTTGTGAGTTATGTTATGGTTTTTTTGGTTTTGACTAGTTCTTGGAGGAAGCAAGACAACATGGAAAGGAAGCAAAACTGAAGTGTTCATCAGTGCACCCAGAGGAATCAAGGAAAGCAGGATCTGAGAAAGAGAAAAAGGGGAAGAAGTCATGGAAAAGTTCTCTGACTTCATGGTGGAAATCTGATAGGAAAAGCAAGAATGGTGAAAAAACCACCAACAATTCTAAATCAAAGGGTGGTTCTGGGAAAAGAAATGGTCACTCTTCTGGTCCAATGTACAAGTCCAGCAGAAGTTCTGAAGGAAGACACTGGCGTCCTTCATCTGGTCCTCTTGTAAGCCTTTTCAAACCCACAAAGAGGGAGGAAAATGAGATACCCTATGTTTCTCTCCAACAACACAATAATAGCCCTCCTGCTGATCAGAACTATGGACCCCTCTATGTGGTCACTTGACTTGTGCATCACTGGCACAGTTGCAAATTGTGGTGACACAATCTTCACTGAGAAAGGCTTTCTAATTGTATTGGCCAATGTTGTACAACAATCTTAAGAGTTGAAGAATTTTATGTTTTTAGTTTGGAAAGAGTTGTATTTACTCGTTGCTGTATTTGATAGTGGACAAACGTAGTTCAAAATAAGCAACCTTTGTTCCTTGTTCTAAAAACTCATCCTGTTTCCAATTTTTAACTTTCAAAACATTTATTGTAAGTAGTGTTATGAGATTGCTGAAACCATGACAATGCCTGTCACAGACAGGTTTCAATTATATGTAAGGATGTTAGTTTTTTATCTTTGCTTAATCAAGAAACCAAAGTATAACAACTATATGCACAGTCATTTTATTCTCTACTAGCCAATTTCCTGACAAATTTGAAAAAACTATCTTTCCTAACATAGCTTTTTCCTATTCTTTTCTACCCCCTTTTGTTTTATGTTTTTAGTCAATGTTCCATTATCTCCTCCTAGACATTCTATTTTTCAAAGAAGCTGTTCCATTCTAGCATGTAGGTAGAACAGGGATTTCTTACCTGCTAAGGTCTTGCTAGTTCAGATGTCATTAGGTAACACAAAATCAGACAATGGCTTTGACAAAAAGCATATTTGGGTGCAAAAGGCTACAAAAAGCTATGCTTTCAACACTTTTCTGCTACATGTGATATAAAAAGATAAATTCCATTCTCAGGTAGGAGAGAAAAGAATAACATGTAAAAATCACACAATCTTCAAGACCCCAAATGTCATTCTCTTCCCTAGATTCAAGCCACTAAACTAGTGATGTGTCTGAATCCATGAACTAGTTTAAGCATGCCAAAAAAATGGGGATAACCATGGAAAATGGCCCAAAGGGATGATGGACTATAAGTGAAGAGGTAAAAAGTAGAAAGCATTGGGGAAAAAAAGTAAAAAAGCATGTCATGGGATGCGTGAAAAGGAAAGCATGATTGAGAAAATTTAGGATGTGTGCCTGCCACTGTCTAGGCAACTGAACTAGCACAATATTTGTCAAAAAACTTCTTTGTCGGGTTTGGATGGTTTGAGCAAGGGGCTAACTAACCAACTGAGAGTGGACTACTACCTTAAACATTAGCTTATCTGCTACATTGATAGTGAAATGCTTAATGATTTATTAATGTTCCACCTTTCAACTTGCACAAAAGGATCCACTGGTAATTTCCCTGATATAAGAAATATGAAACTCCCATTTCTCCTTTGAAAAAATGTGGTTGGTTACATGTCATCTAAAGATTACTGGAGAGACTATGAACTTAATGATCTTGAATTTCATAATAGTTTATTCTTTCTTTACCCCTTCTTTTTTGCCTCCTTTTGGTACTAAGATGTGAATTAATATTTATTCTATCAAATCTTTTTCATACTTTTTGGCTTCCTTTTGGTAGTAAGATGTAGATTATTGTATATTTTTATCAAATCCTGATAATACTTAGAAGCACCACATCGATTGTGTTAACAGTAGAAAACATGCTTTGTTGAAATTATATTATCAAACCAGTAACAGTGAGCCTATGCTATTTGTAGCAATAGCATTCCAAACATTGATCACATCTGAAAATTGGAAAAACATTATCAATCTGCAAACAGCAGTTGCACGATTATCTAGATAACGACATTCTATTTCATCAAAGAAAAAATGGTGTCATTGGGTCAAACTCATTCATTGTATTTCATTCACCATTTTATATTTAAGATATAGCTTAGCATTTGGTCAGGCTAATTGCAAGTAAGAATCAGAATTGAGTCAATAATACTACAAGGTTCATCTTGTGCAAAAGAAACTGGGTGATCTTACCCTTTCACTAGAAAGAAACTTGTCATTTATACAATATAAACATATTAGCTTAATGTGCTTCAGAGTTCAAGCACATACATTAAGAAAGAAGGAAAAAATGATTGTGTAATAAGATACTGTAAAGCAACCATCCTTAGCCATTTATGTGCACAAGTATTGGAAAGGAAGTGGCATAACAATGACTCTTTGAGAGCTCTTCTAAGAATGATAATTAACGAATTTCATCCACAAATTTCTAGCTCTGTGCGTGTTCAACATCTACTGAACTTGGACTACAAGGACTCAACTTTTTGTCCCGACTCAAAAGCCTCTTGAATGACCTCAATGTGGCAGCCATTGGTGATTTCATCTCATCTTCAGCACACCTACTTCCAGAAGGGGATAAAGAGGAGGAAGTGCACTCACTTGGAATATCAATCACCAACATTCCATGACATCTACCATCAACATTACTACCACCATCTGAAGAAGAAGATGGTGCAGATGATGGAGGAGAAGGTGGCTGCTGGGACCTCCCTTCTTCCTCTTCCAAGGAAACCCCAAATGAACTAACTTGTGTCTGGTTCCCCCATACCAACACATTTGTGGGAAAATTTGAAGACTGCAAGCCACTGACAGCACCTGAATTCTCTTCAATGTTCCCTGATAAATCATTCTCTTCACTTGTTTTAGACGATTCAAAACCAACAGGGTTCCTACAAAGAGGGCAAGTGGAGTGTGAATGGAACCACATGTCAATGCAATCCACATGAAACCCATGATTGCATTTGGGCAAAAGCCTCGCCTTTTCCCCTTCAACAATCTCAGAGAGACAAACTGCACACTCCAAACCTTCTTTGAAGTCCTCAGGTTGGTACACCAACACCGGCAAGGACCTTAAAACCGAAGGGTCAAGCCCAACTTGGTGGCTCTCATAGGTCACCGGGTCTTGCCCGGGGGCGAAGACAAACCGGCGGCGCCTCCGGCGCCGCTGGCGAGGCTGAGGAGCGGCATTCTCATCCATGTTCCACCAGAACCATTTTGCATAGAGATGAAGCACAAGAACAAAAACAACCACCATGAAAAGGAATATTATAGCCACCACCATGATCTTTCCGGTTATCTCAATTGTATCAGATTCAGCGAATGTGGTGTCACCAGACACGGAGTTTTCAGCTGAACCCATGTTTAAAAAACGAGACTTTCTGATTCGGGTGAAGGTCTAAACACACCCAGAACACAGAATTAGTCTTTATGGGAGGGAGAGTGAAAAAGGTTGATGCTTTGTAAAGTTTGAATGTTGGAATGAAAATGGGAAGTGAGAGTGAACAAGAGAGAGGAAAAAGTTGAAAGATGGGTTTTTTGGGTTGGCTTGTGAATGGGGTTTGGAATAAGAAGAAGAGGGATTAGCCTCCACTTTGGGCTACAAGACTTCAACTTTGGAAGGGCTGAAGAAGAAGGTGGTGGATTTGGAGTCAATAGTCAATGACTTAATTGCTGCGAAAATTAAAATTTAATTTGAATTTTGTTACAATTATTTAATTGAATAAATTTAAAAGAAGGATTCAAAATTGTGGTTTTATTCAACTACTTGTATCCAAGGTTATTGGTAGGACTTGTTTGTTTGAAACCATTAGCTTTACCTTTTATTTATTGTTAGAAAGACTTTGAAATTATAGAGATAGCTTCTTTGCTTTCCCCTTTGACCCGTCTATTGAATTGAACCACAATTTACTCAGATTCATATGTTTAACGTCCCAAATGTGCGAAAAAACAATTAAAAGTTTGGATTAAAAAACAGACACCTGGCTAGATGTTTTTAATGTTGTCTTTTCTTATAACTGAAGCTTCTTTTTTTTTCATAGTGATATGTGTTCACATTTGGCAATTTTTTTATTCTCTATATTATGGAAATTAAATTTTATTTTGACAAAAAAAATTAGTACTAAAAAATACTCGTGACATTTTGGCCGGATTTTGTTTATAGAAATATTGATAGTACTGTTCTTTTACTTTATCCTGGAAATGTTATTTTACTTTCCAAATTAAAACTGATTATTGAGATGAAATATTAATTAGGATATTCGTGAATCGTAATATTTTGTCTGAAATTTATTGAAATTTCGAAAAAAATAAAACTTTTTTATCAAAGGTATAATGGTATTTGATCAAGATGTTTAAACATTAAAAAAATTCTTATAATATTTAATAAAGACTATCAAGATTTTTGTTGTGGACAAAAATATATGGCAGTGTTCAATTGAGATTTTTCAAAATTGAGTGACTTTATATACTTGCACGCTTTTTCTTTTTTTTCTTTGAATTTTTAATGTTGTGATTTTGAGACAAGTCCACCAAGTATGCTGCAACATAGAGTAAGGAAACTAAACTCGTGAAATTCATATTTTTTTTATTATTTCTAGATCTAATCTATTTTAACTTTTTCTAAATTTTAAACTCTAAATCTTAAAATATAAATTCTAAATTAGATAAGTAAATTTATATATATATATATATATATATTCACATAATTTTGAATAATAAAATAATGGATAAAAATATATTCCATCGAAATAAAGGAATAAAACAGTTATAATTTTTTAATTATTTTAATTTTTTTGTAAATTTACAAATATTAAGAACCAAATCGAATAGAGAGTCAATATGAGAAGTCATGCAAACAAATTAATCAACATTAAAATCGATAAGAATTGTATGAAAAAAAAAACATAAATATCATATTTTTCTTTAATTAATATATTATTAAAATTTTATTTCTTTATATATTAGATATTTTTATAAAGACCTAATTTTGACCATGACTTCTTTAACCGTTATTACTTAATATGGAAATTTTAATTGATTTTTTGTTATTGAATATAATATGTTATTCTTTCATATTTGTTATACATATTGTTTATTGTTTTTTTATTTCGATTCTTTTATTTTTAACAAATCAAATTCATATAATAAATATATTATATTTTAAAATAAATTTTGTGGGAGTTTATAAGATTTATATTTCTACTCTCTTCTTGACACTTCCTAGACAACGAGCAAGTTTAAAATGTTTTTTTTTTTTTTCATCCTGCAAATCAGGAAACAAAAAAAAAGTACAAGTAAAATTTCTATCATCTTTTTATAAGATACTTAATTATATATTTCTTTTTAATTTTTAGAATATTCTAGGAATCAGATTATACATTTCTTTTAAAGTTAATTAGATAAATGTCAAAATCACCAAAGATTATGAATAAAAAGGCAATTATTATTTAGCATCTTATCTAATATATAATAATATATAACAAATAAATAAAATTACTTCTTATTTTTAATAATGACCTAATATTGTTTGTATGTATATGATGGTTTATCATAATATTAGCTATTGCTACCACTAAAATATACATATATTCACATAATTTTGTATAATAGAATAATAGATAAAAACATATTCCACCGAGATAAAGGAATTAAAGAGTTATAATTTCTTAATAATTTTAAAATTTTGTAAATTCATATAATATTTTTAAATCTTATGATTTAATATTTTATAAATATTATAAAATCCAAATTTTAAAGTTTTTATCACAAAAAACCTTTAAAATTTGATTACATTTTAAAATTTGCATAACTTTTCAAAAAAAAAAATATTTCAAAGTCGTAATTAAAGAGAGTATAAATCTATAACTTCTTTGTTGCAATGTTTCATTTGAATTATCTTCCCTGACCTTTTGGGATATTTTTTTAATTTATATTTTATAAACAACTATTTATTAACACAAAAACTTTTATTCAGTGAACAATATGTTTATGTAATATGAGACTATGTGTATATATTATTTATTTTGAAACACATGTTCACAAAGAAATTAATATACAGGGAAAAATCTATTTTAATCCCAGTTCATATTTCTTTAATTTTGTAATCCACTATATCAATAAAGCAAGTTGACTTGATCTTGATTGATATGGGTTTAAATTTATATAAATGATCATTAAAAAGTTGAATCTGATAAAGACAAAACTACACCTAACCCAATTTTTTTACATAAATAAATACCTCTAAATAAAGTTTAATGTAATATATATATATATATATATATATATATATATATATATATATATATATATATATATATAATAAAATAT